>Peterbilt_p1__coassemble_118_pt1 | contig 66949 bp, 46 predicted proteins | sample Peterbilt_p1__metabat2_high_PE_029 | metagenome-assembled genome bin Peterbilt_p1
TGATGAGTATTTTTTGATAGCCTTGGCTATCTGTTCGTATGAGCCTTTGTATTTGACGCTAAAAGCTACTTCATGTCTTTGGCAATGTTAAAAGGTGCTTTCTCCTTTCAATTATTGAATTTTACTTTTCATATACCTTCTTTTTCTAGCAACTCGTCAGTTTGTTAAACATATCTTCCAATATATCCACCGAGATTTGATAAGATGGATAGAGTGTAGCTTCAGCTAGATTTGACTTTCGTTTCAGCAGTTCATCTAATGTCTGGTCAAACGTAGTCATTCCCTTGTAGATAGCCATCGGATAATACACATGCACATCTTTGTCTTGCCCGATGCGGTAGGCACGGTCGGTAGCTTGATTCTCTTTAGCCGGATTCCAATGGCGCGAATAGTGTATCACGTGGTTTGCTCCAGTGACATTGAGTCCCATTCCTGCAGCAATGGGTGACATGATAATAACGTTGAATCCGTTTTTGCTCTGAAATTCATCTATCGCTTCCTGACGCGACAATCGGGTAGGGTCTGACCTTCTACTTTTACTTGTTGAAGTAGTACCATTGATGATGTGCGCGTTAATGGAAAAAGATAGTTTAAGAATTCTTTTCCAAATTTGTTGCATGTCACGTCTTTCCGTGAAGATGATAGCCTTCTCTTTTAGTTCTTTAATGCGATACAATACTGGCATACTTGCTTTAAGCTTGGCCGAAGTGTCAATCAACTCATCTACCGAGGCATTCAGATATTGTTCATTCTCAATAAAAGGATGGTCGGAAATGAGCTTCAGACGCTGTATACAATTCAGTATGTAACCCTTGGTAGGATGCCCGCTTTCTCTTTCATCAATAGCTTCTTTAATTATTCGTTTGTAGGCCAACTTTTGGTCTTCCGGCATTTCTTCCTCAATGGTTACTATTTCTTTATTGGGCAGGTCCTTGGCAACGTCGCTTTTCAGTCTCCGTAGAAAATACTTACCCATTTCCTTTCTTACCTGCTGCCCAAGCATCTTGATGTTTGTGCCAGCATTTTCCAACGGATGCTGGTATTTGGCAGCAAACTCCTTGCAGTTGCCCAAAAGTCCGGGAACGGCAAAGTCCATAATACACCATAAATCCACCATGCTGTTTTCCACTGGTGTTCCTGTCATAGCCACTTTAAAATCTCCCTGCAAAGCCTTGACAGAACTAGTAATGAGTGTACCTGGGTTTTTAATCTTTTGCGTTTCGTCCAAGATAATCATTGCAAACTTGGCAGCACAAAAACTGAGCTGATAGCCTCTGACTGTTTCATAATTGGTCAGCACAATCTGATGATTTTGCAGATACGTAATCAGCCTCTCATCAATTCCTTTTCCATAATGTTTGGCTACTTTCGAGTCGATGGTAATCGAAGGAATTCTTGGCCGAGTGAAGAACTTCTTATACTCCTGTTCCCAGTTTTCCAATAGGGATACAGGTGCTACAATCAAGTAAGGCTTTCGGTTGGCAGGGTGCGATTTGTCATACCAGTCTATCAGCGAAAGAAGCTGAATCGTTTTACCCAACCCCATGTCGTCGGCCAGCAGACACCCCTTTTCCTTCTGCGACACGAGGTCCTGCATCCAAGCAATACCTTCTATCTGATGAGGCCGGAGGGTGATGTCAGGATGCAGTCCGGGAATAGGGTAGAAACTGTAACTTTCCTTCCTTTCCTCTTTGGTAAATTTTTCGCTATAACCCAGGCTATCAGCATTATCTTCCACGATAAGAACTTTCTTCTCTTCCTTCTTTTCCTTTTTCTTCTGCTTGTCGAATTGCAGCTGTGCATCTTGGGCTATCTTTCTGGCATCTTCCGTGTTGAGTTGAATATTCTTAAAGGTGAGAGACGGCTCATCATTGGCTACCGCAGTACGAATTTCTGTGATAAATGCCTGCAATTCTTCCTCGGATTGGAAAGCCAGTTTTGAATTACCATTGATTCGGTCCTCCACTGAATAAATTGGCGGAATCCACTCAGAGGAATAGGGACAAACGAACGGATAAATCTTTGGCTTGTATAGTCCGATTTTAATCACCCGTTCACTATAAAACACTGACAAATCACATTGCTCTGGGTCAAGAAAACTCACTGGGTTAGCCACTAACTCCTCCAATTGTGTCGATGATGCCCTGCTGTAATGCTTTCGGATGGTGCGTATGGTCGCCTGTTTTTCCTCGTTCAGTACCACTCGTACTCGGCTTGAACCTTCTTCTGGCGAAAGAGCAAGATTTTCCGGCACCTCATTTCTGGAAGAAAGATAGCGTTCAAATTGGTCCGCAAGCGGACTATTGATGGAAGGAATCACTTCGTACAAGTCAGAGTCAAGTTGATTGACTTTAATCTTTAGTGTCTTGGGTACAAAAACAGCTTCACTGCTTAAATACTTGTCTAGCAACACACCTGCATCACTTTGGGCCAGCGATTTTACCTGGTTGAATGCAGTGAGGTTCTCATTGAAACTCTTATTCGTTTCAGGCCGGCTGTTCACTTCATCAATCATCTTAACGAGTTTAAACTGCGTGCGGTTTAGCAGAAACCTCTCATTATCCACCTGGATGATAGCCCCTTCCCTTTCCATCTTAAATCTCTTTCCCAATCTGTTCTTGCAGAAGATAACCTTGTACGTAAAATCTTTTTCAGCAAGCAAGCCGTTATGACTCAACTCTATTTTGAACGGATAGAAGGGAGGAATGTTTAGCACTCTCCGTTCCGCATGAGTCATCTTATAAATTGCGTCATAGCTCACGGTACATCCGTTTTCCGTTTTAAATGCTTGTCCGTTGTCTATAAATTCCTCCAGCAAATTTGCATAGATTTCGCCATCATCCTTGCAGCCCCATTCAGAAAAAGGAACTACCGCATCATTTTCCTGAAGACTGAACGTGATATATTCGTTAGTTGCTTTACAAAGAATCATAATATGCCATGATTTTCAAACCATTTCACTAAAGTCTTTTCCCATCCGCTGTTATGCGGAAGTTTCCCTTCCTCGTAATTCACGCAGAATGATTGTATAGTGTTGTGCAGCGTATTGATATTCAACTCATTCAAGAAATTGATTTTTTTCATCTCATTGCTCTTGTAGATTTGCAACGCACGGTTGGATGCGAACTCTATGATATTGTAATTGCCGATGAGCATGCCCAGAGCAGGATCCAAGGGTGAGGAAGCTTCCATCACCTTGTCCGTTTTCGAGTCTACAATGTCGACAATTCGGTTATCCTGTTTCAGCGCAGCATACGTCTTCTCCGTGCAATACAGTTTAAAATCCTCCACTAAGTCGGCATGATCAATCCAGAATGCCTTTCGTTTTGGGTCTTCCACACACTTCTCAAAGAAAATTGTAATAATCTTCCGAGTAATCCATTTATTTATTATTTCCCTGGTTTTGTCCAAATTCTGCTTTTCTTCTCGGGTACCTTTCGCAAAAATCCATTTACTTGGACTGGCAGGATCACCAATCAGCCTCATAGCCAGCAAGCGTACCCTATCGCGGTATATTTCCGAGCGCGAGGCAGCCTCGTTGAGTACAAGCGCAGGTACCAGCCTCTTGGAAGTATCATCACAGTTGTGCAGCTTCATAATCTCTTGAATTAACCCTACGTTGATACTTTTTTCCTTTTCAAAATACGTCACAATAGCTCGCGAGAAAAATTCAAAATCCAGCCGCAGACGATTCATTCCGAAGATGGTTTGTGAGGCATGTTTCAAACTGCAATAATCGCTTTTTTCGCCATCTTGCTTCTTCATCTTTAAGCCTAGCAATTCCGGTCCGTTGATCTGAAAATAGACGATGTTTCTTTTCAGAGTATTAAATTTGTCACGTTTACCCTCATACTGTTTCAGCTTCTTTTGCATGAGTGAAAGCACCTCGACCATGACTTTTTCTGGTGCAGACTCAAAGTTGGAGAGTATGTAGAATAGTAGCCCATTGAAAAAGCGGTCTCGCCATCGTTGGTCCACCAGCTTCAGCAGCTTTTGCATCATTTCTACCTCTTTTACGCGATGCATGGCATAAATCAAGTGGCGGATCTCCCGCAACGAAAACAAATCGCCCACATGTTCATCCTTGTAGTTGGCTTCAAACAGCCTGAAAATTCGGTTGCACATATTTTTATCAGGAACCTCTTCTTCCCTTTTTCCACATAGCACTGTAATGTCGCGCAGCTGTTGCGTGTTGCTGTCAATCACCTTCTGTTCCTTTTTCGACAGCAAATCCTTTGCTCCCAGCACGAACGTGTCGGGTTTGAAAGACCAGTTTAATATATAAGAATTATCCTTCATTTTCTTCGTTTGGCTATTTCTTCCAGTTTCTTTTCCGCATTTGTACGGATACGGAATTCTACCCGTCGCGAAAGTTCTTTATCCTCTACACCATTCCTTATAATGATGTGGCTCGATGACAATCCGTTGGCCGTGATTCGTTCCATGGCCCATTGTTGCTGACTTTGTGGCAACAGGTTCAGGCAGTGGTGGAGAACAGTTCTCGTGCGGTCTTGCGACAACTTCATATTGTAGAAATATTCGCCCGAAGTGTCGGTATGTCCTTCAATACGTATCTCTTCAATATTTTCTCTATATTGTGGCTGGTTAATCAATTTGATATATCTCGGGAAAAAGTCATTGAGAATCGTTACAAATTTAGGCTTCAAATCCGAGCGGTCGTAGTCGAATAGGGTCGCAGGTTCCTGAAAGCGGATGCTCAATGATGTCGAGTCGATGATTGCATTCCACACTTTCAAACTGTCTTTGAATTCATCTTCCAGATCTATATACAGCTGAGTTTTTATCTGATTGTATTCCGTAGTGATGCGAGTGTCCTGTTCCGATTGCTGTTGTACCTTCAGCATGTTTCCAATCATCAACAGCATAAAGATAAAGAGAAGTCCGGTCATTAGGTCGCCCACCGACATGGCAAAAGGATTCTCATTCGTATCGTCGTCGTAAGGTTTTTGTTTCATCTTAGTTTGCCTTTCATTTTGTCAATACTATCGTTCAATTCTTCTGCCGTTTCATTTAGCGTTCCTGCTATTGATTCCAGTCCTTTGGTCGAAGCAGTCAATGCATTCGAATACTCAGCAAGAGCATCCTTCGTGCTTTCCCTCAATGTCGCGCTGTATCCTCTCAAACCTTCATCAATCTGTTTGAAAATGTTTTCCAGGTTGCCGCTGATGATAGTATACTGCTCGGTATATTTTTCAAGAATGGCTTTGCTATTACTCAAAGCTTCGGTGATAGCTTCCAATGTTTCTTGGTTACCCTCTTGAACTTTGTGGAAATGTTTGATATTCTCTTCGTGCTGCATTTGCATATCATGGCTCAATGAAGTCATCTGAGTAGACATTTCATTTAGTTTTTCTGCAGACTTATCCATGTTGTCTCCTATACTCTGCAGGCTGACCAACGTACGTGAAACCTCTTGATTGGAAACCTTCATCTTTTTGATACTTTCATCAAACGAGAACAGCAACCGTTCAATCTCTCTGGAAGACTTGCTTTGTCCTTCTATTAAGTCATTTTGTTGCATATTAAGCGAAGACATGGAAGTATTCAATAGTGTTATCATCTCTTCAAATTGTTTCTTCATGCCATTCATCATCGTTGTACTTGCTTGATTGGTACTTTCAATCAGCATCATTTGTTGCTCTTTGATATCATTTTGCATTTGCCTTATGATGTTTTGGGCATTGCTTAGGTTGTTGGTAACTCCGTCATTCATAGCGTTTACACTTCCCTGCAGTGCCTCTGCCATTTCATTGAATTGAGTTTTCATGGCGATACCCATTTCTTGATTAGCAGTTTGCGTGCTCTGCATCAACATTTGTTGTTGTGCTTTTACAGACTCTTGCAATTGAGTTATAATATCCTTTACGTTTCCAAAACTCAGTGTGATGTTGTCAGACATGGTTTGCATCGTCGACGGAATTGTATTCAAAATCTGAGTAGCTTGTGACAGGCAGTCAACCAGTTGATTAATCTGATTCACTGTGTCCGTTGAAATACTATCCTTAAACTCTTGAGATACCTGAGTCATAGAAGACTTCAGTTCACCAACAACAGATGTTATTAAGTCAGTGGCTGGTGATTGGATATTAGAAGCCAACGTATCCAGCTTCTCATTGAAAGTTTGATGTGTTTTTTCAATATTTTGTATGAGAGGTACAATCGATGTATCCATAGTTGTACCCAATGATGAGTTGAGTTCGTTGGACAGGTCAGTAGTAAACGATTCAAGAGCTTGCGACTGCTTGGCAGATTCTTCATACAAGTGAACGAACAACTGGCCGGGAATCACCTCTTCACCTTCATCATCATATCCTGTAAACATCTCCTTCATTGCCTCATAATTATTAGTTTGCAGTTGCATCAGTTCAGTGATTCCATTTTTATAGGTATTTCCATTCTCTTTCTCAGTACTGCAAAGTTCCTCAAGCTTGTCTTTCATTCCCTCTAGTATTTGTCTGTAAACTTGGCTTCTCTCTTTATCCGCCAGGTGGATGTCAGTTAGCTTTTCCATCATCATCTGCTGCTGTGCAAGCGTGTCGAATCGCAGAATGTCTACTTCCGAAATGTAATGCAGTTTATCTAGATGCTTGCACCATTCTGCAGTGGCGTGATATAGGTCGTTTAGTATTTTTTTTGACCTAATCAAAAACCAAAGACTGAGGAACATACCAAAGATTGATGTACAAAAGGCTGTGGTCATACCATTCAGAAGGTGGTTGATACTTTCCATCGTGGTATCCGAAGAACTGCTGTCGAAATTGCTGATGCCAATGGTCACCCCGAAGAAAGTGCCTAGTACACCCAATCCGGAAAGAACTCCCGGAACCGAGTTGACAGTTTTCAGATTGACGTTCAAAGCTCTCACCACATTCGTCAAAGAAAAAATTTCTTCAGCTCGGCAGGTCGTTTTTTTCGTTTGGTCTTCTCCCATTTGTATAGTTACTGTCTGCATGTAATTATCGTACAGACTCGTTAGCTCTTCAAATCTCTCATCTGTAGATTTAGAGTTGTTGCTTGCCTTTTTATTTGGAATGAACTTTATTATTTTAATGAGCGAACAGTAATAAAAGTAGAAGAAAACTAAAATCAAATAACAACAAATAATGGTTGTTAAATCTAGTTTAAAAAGTTTCCACGATGGAATAGTCGCTGCAAGAATTACAAGAATTAGGAGAAAAAGGAAAATTTGGTCTAAATATTTACGCATGATGTTTATCTATTTAGTAATTTAGTTAAAAGGAAATTGTGTTCTGCTTTCTAATTATTTTTTATGTAATTTTTCTTTTTTGCAAAGGTATCACTTTTTTATCAATTACGCTTTATAAACTGCAGATTGCATCGCTTTGTCGTTGTCTTTTGTGACGCAGTTTGTTCTGTGCCACAAAAGGAATCACTGCATCAGCCTCTTACAGCAGCTTTTTCCCAAGACGGAACACTACTGAGGGCACCTCGTCCTCCGTACTTTCATCCTCAATGTAGCAGCCGCATTCCGTCACTTCAAAATGGACCACCTTCGTCCCGCTTTCGTTCTGAATTCTGATTGCTTTGACAGGATAGAAACTGTCATCTTCTTGAACCAGCACATCCATCTCGTCCGAATCATAGAACAGCATGTCATCGCCTTCCATGAATTGCTGATAGTTCTCCCATTGCAGGTCCATTGCTTTGTCCGTTATCGTGAGGATAAACGTGTCGTTTTTAATTTGGGGAGAAATGCGGTTAATTTGGTGAGCAGGCGGTAGGTTGTTTTCATCCAAGTCATATTCGAAGAGGTTCAGTTTTCCCTTCACATTGCAGATGGGGACTTCAAAAACGTGTGCGTTTTCCAACTGCCATTGCAGGCATTCTTCTTCCGCCCACATGGATTCGCTATCAGTTGTCACACCTACCACATCCACATAGCCAATGATGGCAGAAGTGGGCAGTTCTTCCACAGGTGGAATCCAGCCGAAGTCTGCAGCACATAGCAATTTGCCCGTCAAGGTAGGGCCTGCCTTTTTGACCCATGATTTGGGTAATTTGGCCGATGAGGCATGAATCAATATCCTGCAGGGGAGTTGTGCAGGTTTCCAAGTCCTGTTCTCAATGTCTTTCATCCCGCAACATATCAGGGATGCCCAAGGTTGTCTTATAGATAGTGTTTTCATTGTTTATACTTGTTTTTTTGTTAAGTTCTAAAGTTCCTAAAAAGGAACGTGAGACTTAGATGCGTACAATCCGATTTGCAAAGTGCCACTTTAGCACTCAAAAAGCATAGGTTTAGGTAGGCTAAACCTATAGGTTTTCACTTACAAACCTATAGGTTTCTGAGCCCTATGTACTGTACTGGATTTGGTTGACTTCAGATGTTATACCTAAGTTAGTTCACTCAATATCCATTAAAATTAGTAACGTGTACTCATTATCTTTCTATTATAGAACAGTATCTTTCACGGTTCATTGTAAATGGTTGATAAACAGTGTGTGAAGGATGAACCTTCCATTTTGAGTACACTGCATCAGTTTGATTCTGCCAACAGGTTATCTAATTAGCATGGTAGCTAATTTGCATGGTATCTAATTTACTATAGCAGTTTGAGCATTTCACCGTGTACTTTTCCATTTGTTCCGACAACCTGACTTCCTTGGGTAGGATCAAGTGGATTCCCATTCCAGTCAGTTACTTTTCCTCCTGCCTCTTCTACCAGCAGCCATCCTGCTGCGTAATCCCACGGGTTCAGATAGGTTTCAAAATATCCGCCCTGACGGCCGCATGCTGTATACGCCAGTTCCAGTGCAGCAGAACCCAGTCTTCGGATATCTTGTGAATGCTTGTAGACTTTGAGAAATCTGGCAAAGTTTTCTTTAGCTAGTTCTCTTTTGGCGGTACCGATACCGATGATGGTTTCTGAAAGTGTTTGCGCTGAAGAGACATGGATAGGATGGCCGTTCAAGAAACTGCCTTTTCCTTTGATAGCGGAGAACAGTTCCTCATGATACGGATTGTAGACTATACCTAAGACAATCTCGTTGCGGCAGCACAAAGCTAGTGAGACAACACTGTGATGATAGTCGTGTATGAGGTTGGTGGTTCCATCCACCGGGTCAAGAATCCAGTAATTCTCCGCACTCATCTGCTGTAAGCCTGTCTCTTCTCCGAGAAATTGGATATCCGGGGCAAGTTTGTATAATTCTTCTTTCAGGAAATTCTGTACGGTTACGTCCACCTGCGTCACGTAATCGGCCACACTTTTTTCTTTCACGCGGGCTGCCATCTCTCTGTTGATGATGATGCCTTTAGTCTCTTTGACCAAGCTGATGATGCGTTGTATATCCATGGTATTGTATAGAGTTTAAGTTTCTCTTCTTATGAGCCGGAAAGGGATTCCTCGCTATCCGATTGTAAAGTTACTTGTTTAATTGATATTTCCTGTGCTACAGACTGGAATTATTGTTCAATAATAGCAGTTTTTCCTAGTTTTGTGTGCGGATATGTCATATTTCAATATATATTCTCGCTGTTTTTTTGAATGATGTTTCTGTAGTTTTGCACGGAGTCTCTAATTAATTGTAATAAATGAACGTTTTTTGTTGTTATTTTGTCACATTTCACTATTTTTGACCACCATTTAAAACACTTATACGTATGCGCTTTTTGTTCATTGTAATATGGGGGGTACTAATCTCCGGAAATGTTTTTTCCAAGTCGTTGCCTGTTGATGATTTGGCCCGTCGTGTAACGGAGGGAACTTCGAAAAACCGTATTTTATTTCGTCTTTTACCTCATGAAACAGCCGGTTTAAATGCGGTTTCCGTTTCAAAAGATTATTTTGAAATATCGGCAAAAAAGGGAAAAGTGCTTATTGCCGGAAACTCCAATCTTTCTTTGTCGGCCGGGCTCAACTGGTATCTGAAATATGTAGCGCATATCCATTTGTCGTGGAACAATCTTTCACAACCATTGCCTGAGGTGCTGCCGCTTCCCGAAGTTCCCATCCGGAAGGAGACGGCACAGCTGAACCGTTACTATCTAAATTACTGTACTTTTTCTTATTCCATGGCTTTCTGGGACTGGAAGCGTTGGGAGAAGGAAATCGACTGGATGGCGCTGCATGGCATCAACATGCCGTTGAGTATCACCGGGGTGGAAACGGTGTGGTATAACTTGCTCAAGCGGGTGGGGTACACTACGGAGGAAATCAATGAATTTATTTCTGGTCCGGCTTTCATGGCTTGGTGGCAGATGAATAACCTGGAAGGATGGGGGGGACCCAATCCCGACAGCTGGTATCGGAAGCAGGAGGTGCTTCAGAAGAAAATTGTGTCCCGCATGAGGGAATTGGGCATCGATCCGGTGTTTCCGGGCTATTCAGGGATGGTGCCTCGCAACATCGGAGCGAAGTTGGGCTATCACATAGCCGATCCGGGTCGTTGGTGTGGTTTCCCGCGTCCGGCTTTCCTTTCCCCCGAGGACGAACATTTTGCTTCGTTTGCGGCGATGTATTATGAGGAACTGGAAAAGCTGTATGGCACTTCCCGGTATTACAGCATGGATCCGTTTCATGAGGGAGGCAATACGCAAGGGGTGAACCTGGCTGAGGCGGGTGAAGCCATCATGGCAGCGATGAAGAAAGCCAATCCGCAGGCTGTGTGGGTGATTCAGGCTTGGCAGGCCAACCCGCGGGAGGAGATGATTGCTTCATTGAATCCTGGGGATTTGATGGTGCTCGATTTGTATAGCGAGAAACGTCCGCAGTGGGGAGATCCGCAGTCGGAATGGTGTCGCCCAAACGGATTCGGCAAGCACGACTGGCTGTATTGCATGTTGCTTAATTTTGGCGGCAATGTGGGGCTTCATGGTCGGATGAACCAGCTGATAAAGGGATATTATGATGCGTGTGAGCACTCCAACGGTCGCACGTTGCGGGGAGTAGGAACAACGCCCGAGGGGATTGAAAACAATCCGGTGATGTTCGAACTTCTGTATGAGTTGCCTTGGCGTACAGAGCGATTGGATGCAGACGACTGGTTGCAGGGATATTTACAGGCGCGCTACGGCAAAGAGATTGTACCGGAAGTCAGGGAGGCTTGGCGTGCTTTGCTGCATACGGTGTATAATGCTCCTGTGAATCTTTCGGGCGAGGGCACTATTGAATCGTTGTTGTGTGCCCGTCCGGGTTTTCATCTCGACCGTACGTCTACGTGGGGGCATGCCCGCTTGTTTTATGCAGCGGATTCCACGGCCAAGGCGGCCCGACTGATGCAGTCGGTAGCTGAATGCTATCGGGGAGTGGATAATTTTGAATATGACCGGGTGGATATTGCGCGTCAGGCCAATGCCGACCGGGGAAATGTATTGCTGAAGGAGTTGTCTCACAGCTTTGACCATAGAGACAAGCAACAGTTCCGCAGGCAGTCTGAGGCATTTTTAAAGCTGATTCTCCAGCAGGATAGTCTGCTTTCTGGCCGAAAGGAGTTTACTGTGGGGCATTGGCTCAATGCGGCCCGTTCGCTGGGGAGCACGTTAGAGGAAAAGAAACTGTATGAATGGAATGCATCGGCTTTGATTACGGTGTGGGGCGATAGGGTGGCAGCCAATGACGGTGGGCTGCACGACTATTCTCACAGGGAATGGAGTGGCCTTCTCAAGGAGTTGTATTATCAGCGTTGGAAGGCTTTCTTTGAACAGAAGCTGCTCTTGTTGGAAGGTATGCCTCCGCAGGAGATTGACTTTTATGAAATGGAAAGGCAATGGGCCGAGCGGTTTGGCAAGTAGGGCTTTCATTCTTAATTTGGGAAGAGAATACTAATTCAATATTTTATTAATTTTATATGAAAAACAGAATGAGACGTAATTTCTTAGTCGTGTTACTGGCGTTTTTTATCGGTGGACTGCAGGTCAGTATCGCTCAGGTAAAATTCGCTAAGGACAAACTTTACAACATCTCTCCCTCGCTTGTAAAGGGGAAGGTGATTGCTTTTGAAAAGGGGAACCCCATTCCGATGCTGGTGCTGGTGGATGCCAGGGATGAATGGCAGCAATGGAGTGTGACCGATTTGTCGGGCAGTTTCCGTCTGATGAATCCTTTTCAGGATATGGCGTTGCATGCCCGTACCGGCCATATGCTGGGGGTGACGGAAAACAATGGTTCGGATGAATCGCAGTTGTGGACTATCCAAGTGAAGGGAGAGGGAGTGCAGGTGATTCCTACTAACACTCCGCAGTTGATGCTGGTTTGCAATAAGCAGGGTCAGTTGGTGCTGATGCCGAAAAAGAAGGCTGAAAAGTTGGCCGAAGCGGTGTTCTATATCCAGGAAAGTGGGATGAAAGCACCGGCCAGCATGCTGTTTAATTTGGCTAATCGTCCTAAAGTGTACTGGGAGGATGAAACGCGCTTTGAAGAGAACAAGGAAAAGGGCCATGCTACGTATATGCCTTATCCCGATGAAAAGTCGATGTTGGCTGATGCCGCCTACTATGCTACTCCGTGGGTGGAGACGAAGAGTCAGGATTTCCGCTCACTGAACGGTGACTGGTTCTTCCATTTTGTACCCGAGCCTTCTCAGCGTCCGCTCGATTTCTACAAAGAGTCGTTTGATGTATCGGCATGGGATAAGATTCCTGTTCCGTCCAACTGGGAAATGCAGGGTTATGACCGTCCTATTTATGCCAACGTGGAGTATCCGCATGCTAACATTCCTCCGTTTATCGATGCTCGTCCGGGCTTTAACGACGGAGGAAAAAACTATGGCATCAATCCGGTAGGCTCGTATGTGCGTTTCTTTGATTTGCCGAAGGGATGGAAGGAAAAACGTACGTTTATTCATTTCGGCGGTATTTACAGTGCTGCGTTTGTATATCTCAACGGCAAGTATGTGGGCTATTCTCAGGGAGCTAACAATGTGGCTGAGTTCGACCTGTCTGCTTATCTGAAGGAAGGACGCAATAAACTGGCCGTGCAGGTGTTCCGCTGGTCGGATGGTTCTTATCTGGAATGTCAGGATATGTTCCGCATGAGTGGTATCTTCCGTGATGTGTATCTTTATAATACTCCGCTGGTGTCGGTACGCGACCATTATATCACCTCTCAGCTCGACAAAAAGGCGGATTACCGCAAGGGAGAGATGCAGGTGCGTCTCACTTTGGACAATCGCGACCGTCTGTCGGGAAGCAAGCAGTTGCTGGTGCGCTTGTTGGATGTACAGGGCAATCTGCTGGCAGAAAAGGAAGCTACAGTGGCTTTCAACGAAAAGAATGTATCGGCTTCGGCTCGGGTGAACTTTATCTTGGAAGATCTGGACCTGTGGACTGCTGAAACGCCGAACCTGTATACGGTGCATGTGGTGCAACGTGAGGGAGGTAAGGATGAAATGGCTTTTTCTACTAAGGTGGGATTCCGTGATATCGAGATTCGCGGTTCGTTGGTGTACGTCAACGGACAGCGGGTATTCTTTAAAGGGGCCAACCGCCACGATTCGCATCCGCTTTACGGACGCGCCGTTACTACGGAATCGATGTTGCAGGATGTGCAGTTGATGAAACAGAACAATATCAACACCATCCGTACGTCTCATTATCCTAATGCAGCGAAGATGTATGCGATGTTTGATTACTTCGGACTGTATACCATGGATGAGGCTGATTTGGAGGACCATGCTAATCAGTCTATCAGTGATATGCCTTCGTGGATCCCGTCGTTTGTGGATCGTATCGACCGTATGATTTTGCGCGACCGGAATCATCCGAGTGTGATTTTCTGGAGCTTGGGCAATGAAGCCGGCGGCGGCAGCAACTTCCAGGCTTGCTATGATGCGGCAAAGGCGTTGGATAATCGTCCGGTGCATTATGAGGGAACACGCGATGGTAAGTCGTATGGTGGTAACCGCTTCAGTGATATGTACTCGAAGATGTATCCGGGCATGACCTGGATGAATGAGCACGTCAATTCGTTTGATAAGCCGATGTTTGTCTGTGAATATGCACATGCAATGGGAAATGCTATCGGTAACCTGAAAGAATACTGGCAGAGCATTGAATCGAGCACGACTACAATCGGCGGTGCTATCTGGGACTGGGTGGACCAGGCTATTTACGAACCGCATGAGATTAAGAAGGGCATTTATCGCTTGCATACGGGATATGATTTCCCCGGTCCTCATCAGGGTAACTTCTGTTCAAATGGTATCGTTCCTGCTACACGTGAAGAGTCGCCGAAGTTGAAAGAAGTGAAGGCGGTGTATCAGTATGTTCATTTTGGATCTTGTGAAGTGGATGGTAAAGGAAAACGTGCTGTGGTGCATCTTTGCAATACGTACGACTTCCTGTCGCTCGATCAGTTCTATGTGCGTTGGAATGTGCTGGTAGATGGTGTGGCTATGCCGGCCGACAGTGTGCAGCTTTCTACCGTGTTGCCGGATGATTCGTTGGCTTTGCCTTTGCAGCTGAAGAATGTCAATCTGCGTCAGGCTGCCAAGAAGGGACAGGAAGTGATGCTGAATGTGGAAATTTGTACGAAAAAGGATCAGCCCTGGGCGAAAGCTGGCCATGAGGTGGCTCACTATCAATATGAGTTGTTGAAGCGTGCACCGCTGTCGGCTCAGAAGGAAAGCAAAGGGAAGGTGAAGTATGCAGTGAAGCAGGCTGATGGCCGTGTGGTAGTGGAAAGTACTGCCTTGAAGGCTGTGTTTGATGCAGCTACAGGTCGCATGCTGGATTTGGTGATGAATGGTGTTCCTTTCATCAGCGAGGGAGAAGGCTTCGTATATGATAATCACCGTTGGATTGAAAACGACCGCTTTGCACAAACTTCGAATGGACTGGAGGCTGCTGGTTCTTGTCGGGTGGCAGAAGAAAATGGAAAGGTTGTGGTGACTACAGAACGCGACGGATCGCTGTGTGGCACTGCTGTGGTTTACACGTTCTTGCCTGACGGTACGATGGTGCTTGATGCCCGCTTTGCGCCGAAGACCGACAAACTGCGTCGTGCAGGATTGGTGTGCGGTGTAAATGCTTCGCTGAATCAGCTGGATTATTATGCTTACGGACCTTGGGAAAATTATGCTGACCGTAAGGAGGGATGCCGTGTGGGACGTTTTGCTACTACTGTGGAGAAAATGGATGTACCATACGTGAAGCCGCAGTCGATGGGTAACCGGGAAGGTTTGCGTGAACTCAAAATGACGGATGCTTCGGGTAAAGGTATCTGTATCCGTACAGAAGGCAATGTGTCTTTCTCTGCATTGAGATATACGGATGAGGATTTGATGAATACCAATCACATGTGGGAGTTGAAACAGCGTCCTTACATTGTGCTTCATCTGGATGCTGCTATGCGTGGTGTGGGAAATGCCAGCTGTGGTGGCAGTGAGGTTGATACGTTACCTGAATATCAGGTGCCTGGCAAACCATTGTCGTATAAGTTGTTCTTCAGTGCTTGTGGAGGCAACAACTAAGACAAGGAAGTGGTTATAAAAAAAGAGGATGTGAAAACATCCTCTTTTTTATTGCGGTTGATTAGCTTCATTGCGGATAATACCGGAGCAGCTATTGATTTATTTTTCCAGTAAGTCTTTCAGAAAATCGTCCAGTTCTTTGTCGAGTCCCTTAAGAAGTTGGTCGTTGACGAGTAGCGTATCGTCATCCATGAGCAGCAGTTCGGCTACTGTCTCTTTCTCTTCATCTACCAGCACAAAAGAGTAAGGTTTCAGGATTGTTACTTTGTCAAATGCACCCGCTTCTTTCATTTGGCTGAGCGTGTTGCGAAGAGCGCTTTCTGCTTTTTCCAGAAAGTCATCACTATCGTAGGAGGTCCATTCTTCAATCAAGACATGGGCCAATGTGTCTTCATCATCATTATAGATGGTGAGTTGTCCCGAGCTTTGTTCTGCCTGGAAATAGATGTCGGTAACAACGGGTTGTTCACAGTTGCATGTGTATCTGGCAACGGCTTTTTGGACAGTTGCCTCAATGATTGATAGTGATTGTTGACTCAGTTTCATAATTCTTTCTTTTTGTTACTTCAAAGGTATAAAAAAAAATATATCTGCTATCCAATTTTTTTAAAAATCCTCTTTAAATCGATTCATTTGTACTTTTAGTTTGGGAAAATCTCTATTTCTCTTTTTCAATTCGGTCAGATAGTTGTTTGTCATGTAGTAGTAGGGCACTTCTTCAAAGCTGGCCTGCAGGGTGCGTAGCAAACTTTTTTTCTCGATTTCTTTGGCCAGTTGGTGGGCTTTTTCGGCCCATTGCTGCGCTTCGGACAGACGGTCTTTCATTTCGTGGTAAACGGCCAGATTGTATGCAGCTTTCATTTTCTTCTTTTTGCTCTTACTTTCTTTGAATGACTGTTCCCACAGGTGACTGGCCTTGTTCCATTCGTCTTCGCGTACATAGACGGCTGCGTCGCGCATGGCTACGGAACCGTTGGTGTAGATTATACGGGTTCCTTTGTCCCATGTGGGCACGAGGTGTCTGGCAACAATGAATCCAGCATATTCGGCAACTCCTTTCAGTATCTCGCTGTCGCTTGGCAGGTAGGAAGCCGCTTCTTCGGGGCTTGCACCGAATTCTTGCCACAGGAGGCTGTCGGTTGGAGTAATGGTGTTCATCGGTCGGCTGAGTTCGGGCAGGTAGATGCGTATAACGGGAGTGGTCTTGGCTTCTGCCGTGCCTTGAAAGCAGTTGAATTCGGGCAAATAGCGAACGGTTTTTGTGGCTTTGAAAGGCAGGTTTTCGATTGCTATCAGCATGTCTGCGTTCAAATCAACACTCAGTTGGCGCACTTCTTCCTGAGTCAGTGTGCTTTCTCTTGCTATTTTATCTTTTGCTCTCAGTGCAGAGTCGCATATCATCACCACGTCGAAATAGTTGTGGTGGGCCATTTCTTCCGCTAGTACTTCCGTGGCTGTGCGTGCGTTTGCGTTGGCTATCGCTGTGGCACGGCTGAGGATAGACGGGTTGGCTCCGGGTTTTTCATACTGTGGTGTCAGTTTGTTGTCCGGTGTATGGCTCATGTTGTTTACAACGGCCACTTTCCGAATCTGATCGGGAAAGCAAAGGGTGGCTGGCTGCAGATAGTCGATGCTAATCTGTTCCAGACTTTGGCAGCTGTTGAGGAACAGCAGCAGGACCATTGTGGGGAGGAAGATATTCAAATTTCTCATGGGTCTACGTTTGGAGTGTTGAGGTAAATGCACTTAGTGGATACAGACAGATTCAATCTTCGGTTGCTTGTCAGTGTCCATCAGTGCTGCCTGATAGGTCACTTTCTCAAAGTCGATGGTACGCAGGTCAATGCTCCGTAGCGTACTGTTGTACATCGTCCTGAAATAGATGATTCGGTTTTTCATGTCAGTGGCCGATGTCCACTGGGTCGCACTGGGAATGTCAGCCGGAACCTTGCCCAAGGGAAATTCGATTCCGATGGGGATATCAAAATTGTTCAGTATCTGAAAACTTTGCAGCACGGTGCCCAAAGCTGTTTCCTGTTGCGGCGCTGTGGCCTGGTAAAAGGCGGCACGGACAAACCGGGAAGGAGGGGTGACATCCCCGGGCAGGCCCAGAAAACCGCTGCCGGCTCCAAACGAGCGGAGGGAGAGCTCATTCAATTGTTGGGCTGGGGCTGTGCCCGGATACAGGTTGACGTAATTGTTGAGATTGGTCAGCTGCCATTCAAATCCCGGCGAATTGGTCAGCACACCGAGTTTGTTTTCATAAAACTGTGGCTTTCCGTTGATGATTTCCAACACCAGTTGTTTCCCGCTAGCATCGGTAAATCGCCAGTGGACAGTAGAGGCTCGGGGATCGATGTTGATGATGTGCACGCGTTCCACCTGCCGTTTCACTTCCTCCAGGGTGGCACATTCGCCCAAGAGATAGGGCACCAGCTGTAAATCTGCAATGCTGTTTGTACGTCTGTCAGGATTGTATTTCTCATACTGACCGCAGTGCGGGAAGTAAAAAAGTCCGGCCGACAGTCCGGCTTCATTGATACCTTCGGCTATAAATTCTTTCATTTCGACGGCCAATCCCACGTATCCATATTTGGCCTTGAATATCATGCCGTCGGTGCCCGTAGGAGTCATCGACTGGCTTACATGTTTGCGCGGAACAATCACGTATTGGCTGTTCAGGTTAGTGCCTCCCCATTCGATGGTTCGGGCCACTACCGTGGTGCTGTCTTTGCTTTTCAGTGTGATGCCTGTGCAGGCTGTTGCTTGCAGGCCGTGCATGCTCAAGGCGGCCAAAAGAATAGTTGAGGTTAAAAAGTTCATTTTCATGGTTTCTACTTTTTTATCTGTAATCAATATGAATGATAAGCCGGCTGACAGATAGGCGGACAATGAAGAAAGGGGCAAGAAAAACAAAACGGTAGTGAGGGGAGAAAACCACTCACTACCGTAATGGATGATCAGTGGCAGTATTATGCGTTTCTGCCGTGACAGTTCTTATATTTCTTTCCACTACCGCAAGGGCAAGGATCGTTTCTTCCTACTATCTTTTCGGAACGAACCGGTTCCCGTCTGTGCTGTTCGCGAGTATCTTGGTTGGCTGCTGCCTGCTGGTTGGGATCATGCAAATCTTGTTTGTTTTCTTGATATTTGCTCATGTCCTGTCGCTGTTCCGGAGCAGCTTCGCGCACTTCTACCCGGCGAGTTTCTTCTTCATCGGGAGCTTGCTGCACAGGAATCTGTCCGCGCATCAAGATAGAAACAGTCTGGTTGTTGATCTTGTTCACCATGGCATCGAAGAGGGTAACCGATTCCAGCTTGTAAATCAACAGCGGGTCTTTCTGTTCGTAGCTTGCATTCTGCACAGAGTGCTTCAGTTCATCCAGCTCGCGCAGGTTTTCTTTCCATGCTTCGTCGATGACATGCAGCAGAATGGCTTTTTCGAATGCCTTTACTACTTCTTTCGATTCTGATTCGTAGGCCGCCTTCAAGTTGCAGGAAATGTTATACATGCGTTTTCCGTCTGTGATAGGAATCAGAATGTTTTCATACATATGTCCTTGCATTTCGTATACTTGCTTGATGACCGGGTTGGCAATCTGAGCCAGACGTTCAGTTTTACGCTTGAAGTTTTCCATTGCGATGCTGAATGTTTTTTCAGCCAGCTTGTCTTTCTTCTCGTTGCGGAATTCTTCTTCTGTGAACGGAACTTCCATGGCCAAGGTTTGTAGTACTTCCATCTTGCATCCTTCGTAGTCATTGCTTTCTACGGCATTGGCGCAGCGGTCCCAGATCATATTTACAATATCCATACCGATGCGTTCGCCCATCAATGCATGGCGGCGCTTGGTGTAAACTACCGTACGCTGCTTGTTCATCACGTCATCATATTCCAACAGACGTTTACGGATACCGAAGTTGTTTTCTTCCACTTTCTTCTGTGCCCGTTCGATGGAGCTGGAAATCATCTTGTGTTCAATCATCTCACCTTCCTGGAAACCGAGTTTGTCCATTACGCTGGCAATACGGTCGGAAGAGAAGAGGCGCATCAGGTCATCTTCCAGTGACACAAAGAACACTGAAGAACCCGGGTCTCCCTGACGTCCGGCACGACCACGCAACTGGCGGTCTACACGGCGCGATTCATGACGTTCGGTACCGATAATGGCCAAACCGCCTGCTGCTTTCACTTCCGGGCTCAGCTTGATGTCGGTACCACGACCTGCCATGTTGGTAGCGATGGTCACTGTTCCGCTCAAACCGGCTTTTGCCACAATGTCGGCTTCTTTCTGGTGCAACTTCGCATTCAACACGTTGTGTTCGATGTGACGCATGGTAAGCATCTTGCTCAGCATTTCAGAGATTTCTACCGAAGTAGTACCTACCAGTACCGGGCGTCCGGCTGCCACCAGTTTTTCAATCTCTTCGATGACTGCTTTATATTTTTCGCGTTTCGTCTTGTAAACGCGGTCGTTCATATCTTTACGTGCAATCGGACGGTTGGTCGGGATGACAACAACATCCAGCTTGTAGATATCCCAAAGTTCGCCTGCTTCCGTTTCGGCTGTACCGGTCATACCCGACAGTTTGTGGTACATACGGAAGTAGTTCTGCAGGGTAATGGTAGCAAATGTCTGGGTTGCAGCTTCCACTTTCACCCGTTCTTTTGCTTCAATGGCTTGGTGCAAGCCGTCAGAATAGCGGCGGCCTTCCATGATACGTCCTGTCTGTTCGTCCACAATCTTCACTTGTCCGTCGATGACAACGTATTCATCATCTTTTTCGAACATGGTGTAGGCTTTCAGCAGCTGATTGATGGTGTGTACACGTTCAGACTTCACGGCATAGTTGGTCAGCAGTTCGTCTTTCTTCTGCAGCTTTTCCTCATCGCTCAGGTTCGGAATGTTTTCCAGTTCAGAAAGCTGGCCGGCGATATCCGGAAGAACGAACAGCGTAGGATCAGACGAGTTGCCGGTAATCAAATCAACACCCTTGTCGGTCAAGTCAACACTGTTCAGCTTTTCATCGATAACGAAATACAACGGATCAGTTACCTCATGCATACGCTTGTTGTTCTGCTCCATGTAAATTTCTTCCGTCTTCAGCATACCGGCTTTGATACCCTGTTCGCTGAGGAACTTAATCAATGCCTTGTTTTTGGGAAGCGCCTTGTGGCTGCGGTACAGAGCCAGGAATCCTTCTTCCACTTCGTTCTTGTCTTCCGAAGCAATCAGTCGCTTAGCTTCCGACAGATATTTGGTAGCCAATACCTTTTGTGCTTCTACCAGTCGTTCTACCAGCGGGCGGAGTTGTTCGAAGAGCTGGTCGTCTCCCTTGGGCACCGGACCTGAGATAATCAGCGGAGTACGTGCGTCGTCAATCAATACAGAGTCCACCTCATCGACGATGGCGTAGTTGTGTCTGCGCTGCACCAAATCTTTCGGGCTGATAGCCATGTTGTCACGCAGGTAGTCGAAGCCGAATTCATTGTTCGTACCAAAAGTAATGTCGGCCATGTATGCCTGGCGGCGTGCATCCGAGTTGGGCTGATGCTTGTCGATGCAGTCTACACTCAAGCCGTGGAACATATACAGAGGTCCCATCCATTCGGAGTCACGTTTGGCCAGATAGTCGTTCACTGTCACCACGTGTACACCGTTGCCGGTCAGTGCATTCAGGAATACCGGTAAGGTAGCAACCAGTGTCTTACCTTCACCTGTGGCCATTTCGGCAATTTTTCCTTTGTGAAGAACCACACCACCAAACAACTGTACGTCATAGTGAACCATGTTCCACACCATGTCGTTTCCTCCGGCAGTCCAGTGGTTTTGGTAGATTGCCTTGTCGCCTTCGATGCGGACAAAATCCTTTGTAGCGGCCAGCTGGCGGTCGAAGTCGTTGGCTGTAACCACAATTTCTGCATTTTCAGAAAAACGTTTAGCTGTAGCTTTCACGATAGCGAAAGCAGCCGGCAATACGTCATCCAGTGCTTTTTCGTATTTCTCTAGAATTTCTTTTTCTATCTTGTCAATTTGTGCAAAGACTTCTTCGCGGTCTTCCAGTTCCAAGCTTTCAATGCTGGCTTTGAGTTCCTCTACCTTGGCACATTCAGTTTTGGCCGATTCGCGGATGTATTTCTTTAATTCTTCCGTTTTTGCACGGAGTGCGTCATTATCCAGTTTCTCAATCTCCGGGTATGCGGCTTTCACCTTTTCCACCCAGGGCTTGATTTCTTTCATGTCTCGTGTGGATTTGTTTCCGAAAATCGAGCTTAAAAATTCATTAAATCCCATGTTGTATTCTATTATTTATTATTTTTCTTGTTTTTTCTTTCACCGTTGGCGGATGGATAACGGGCATTTGGTTGAGTGCGGGCTTTGATTAGCCATGATTTCTCTTGCTCTATCTGTCCGTATCTGTGTTGTTTACACTTTCCTTCGGTGAGTAATTTTTGCAAAGTTACATTAAAATGCTGATTTACGAATACTTTGCTTCTTGTTTTTGCGGGTAAACTTTTATCGTAAACCGGTGAGGGGGGCTACAGAGCAGGCATTAGGAGCCCGGATGCGCATGAAATGAGCCAGCGTGGGCGCAATGTGTTCAATCTTGACCGGTGTTTGTATGAGTTCCGGTTTCACCGAATGGCCGATGAAAATTAAGGGAGACGGTATAAACGAATGGCGCACTACTTTGCTTTCTTTTGTGCTTTCGTCTACAATGGTCCAGCCAGGAAGCACGTCGATCACCAAGTCGCCCGAGCGTTTCCGGTGGTAGCCGTTGCGGATTTTATACAATTCCGGTGTCCATGAACCCAGCAGGAGGCGTTTAGCCGAGTAGGCTTCGTTTACTCCGCTGAACTGCATGAGAAACTCTGCGGCTTTTTCCTGCACTTCCGACAGGTTGAGCCCTTTCTTTTCAAGCAGTTTGTGGTTCAAATAAATCTGTTGGTTATAATGGGTTTCCACATACTTTCCTTCGCCGTATGTGGCCATGAGGTACATGTTCAACAAGGCAGCACAGCGGTTGAGGTAGAACTCACCGTTGGGAATCCGATACAGTCCTGAATCTGTAGATTCCTGGCCTGTATATCCCGTGGATGTGATAAACACGAGTACGTTTTCCAAGCCGATTTTGCGGTCGAGCATTTCCAGCAAGTTGCCTATGCTGCGGTCGAGCCGTACATACGTATCTTGCATTTCCAAACCACATTCCTGAATAGGCTTGTGTGCATAGTTGCCGGCATAATAAGTCAGCGATAACAGGTCGGTGATCTCATCCAGTCCGATGGAACTTTTGCTGAGTGCTTCTCCGGCAAGCGCGTTCACCTCATCATTGATGAAAGGACTCGTTAAGAATCTGCGATATTTATTGTCCCGTTCATCATCAAATTTATATTTGAAGTTGATATCCCGCCAATCTGGCAGAAAGGTATACATGCCCCGCGGATACATCGGTTCCCATATCATGCTCGAAATTCGGGTGTCAATGGCTTGACGGTCGTTGTACTGACTGACCCACCAGGGGAATTCACCGTAATAGGTACTGCCGCACCATTTGCCGGTAGCTGGGTTCAGCCAAAAAGCACCGTTGGCTGTATGTCCGGCTGCAAAAATGGCAGCATCACACTGCGGAGCGATGGAATATACGATGCCTTTACCTTGTGTGGCAATCTTCAGTTCATCAGATATCGTAGACGTCAGCAGTTTGGACGGCGAGGCCATCTGGTCTGTGTAATAGCCCATAAAGCCGGCATCGTGTGTGCTGGTGACCGTACGCAGGGTAGAAGCATCCATCCAGCGGTTGGAGATAATGCCGTTCACGGAGGGAGTTGTTCCCGTGTAGATGGCGGCAATGGCCGATGAACGGTCTACGCCTGTAAACGAATATTCTGCATTATAGAACACTCTACCTTCTTTCCATAGCCGCTTGAAGCCTTTTTCTCCATAAAGCGATGAAAAAGCTTCCAAATAATCCGTACGCAACTGGTCGATAGTGAGACCTACTACCAGTTTGGGCGTAGCGGGCAGGGACTGGGCTTGCAGTCCTGTGATGGTGAGTACGGTAATGAGTGAAGTGAGTAGTCCTTTCATTCTTTCTTTTTAGATGTAACAATTAGATTGTTTGCCGAACGTATCAACAAACAGAGTGCCAAAGGTACAACAGCAAAGTCAATTCTTTGCGGAATCAGCGGGAAAAGCACTATAAAAAGTGTTAAAACGGCTAAATTTAGGGATAAATAGGCGCATTTCTTCCTTTTTCGTTCACAATAAATAATGTACGGAAGGAAAAGAAGATGTCCGGGGTGAAGTACGAACAGCTGATAGTTGGCGCTTACTGCCGGGTGTTCGGAAAACAGAGCCAGGAAAGCCAGTATGCAGCCCGCAATGCCTGCAGTGCCGAAAAGCAGGAGGTCGATTCCCCATAGGCTGGTTCGGCGACGGATACTGTAAAGGGTGGCTCCCGCTGTCAGGATAAACAAAAACAAGGTGCATTGCCATGGAGTGGGAGTCCAACTCTCCTTTTTGGGGTCGGCATGTGTTTCTATAATTTCCCTGCTGTCGCTCACCAGTGGGCGTGCCACCGAATCTGTCTGTATGCAGGCCTGTTCAAAAGCATCTTTCAGATAGAATGGAGCAAACATCATTTGCCGTTGGGTGATGGGGCGGTCGGCTTCACTGCCGATGCACAGGTCGATGCCGAAGCGAGACCAGGGGTGACCTTGGCAATACTGGTGAATGATGTCACGGTAGGTGCGTGAGCCGTCTTGAGGCTCGGCCGGATAGCTGATTTTTCCTGAAAGGCTTTCTTCTATTTTGTCTCGGGGCCGGGTGGAGCAGTTGTCGTAAAAGAAGTTATAACGGTACACCCGGTTTTCAGGCCGGTAATTCTCTTGTAAAAGCTGGATGAGTTTCGTCTTTTCAGTATCATCCAGGTTTAGTGTCTGTTGCCACACGTTGCGGCCGCTGAAAGCGTACTCCCTGGCAAACCGGCTGTAGTCTGTCACTCCTAATTGATAGTCTGTTTCTCCCAATGCAAAGCGCAGAATAAAATGGGGCGTGTTGAAACTGAACAACCCGTAGTTGAATATTACATCAATTCCTTGGGCCGGATACTGGTATCGGAGGGCCGTGTGTCCAAATAGGGAATAGATCTCTTCGCCTGGGCTGCAGGTGAGCAGGCTGAGGCGGATGGAGTCGTTTCCTGTTGCTTTTGCCGGTAGGACAGGAAGCAGCAACAGCGAGAGGATAAGAGAGGTGAAAAATCGTTTCATGAGCTTGTTTTAAAATCGCGACGAAGATACAAAAATATTTCAGCTTAAAGAAAAATATTTTTCCCTTTACGGGCAGAACCGGACACTTCGATTTTGAAGGGGAATGAATGACGGCCGAAGGCTTTGAGTATCATCAGTGTGGTGTATTTCTCAAATGAATTGTGGGAAATATTTCTTTATATATTGCTGCATTTTCTTTTTTTTACTTTACCTTTGCGCCCGTTAAAAATAGAAGCACGTTTTGAATTTAATTATTGATATAGGAAATACAATGGCTAAGATAGCCCTCTTCAGCCCGAAGGGGGAGATGGTGAAAGTGCTGACTTCTTCTAATCAGTCATTGGATTGCTTAACTGCTCTTTGTCGTGAATATTCGATTAAACAGGGAATTGTGGCCACTGTTATTGATTTGAATGAGCAGGTGTTGGCGGATTTGGCAGCTTTGCCTTGCCCGTTGCTCTGGCTGAACGAACAGACAGCCCTGCCGGTGGTGAATCTGTATGAAACCCCGCAAACCTTGGGTTACGACCGCATGGCTGCTGTGGTGGGTGCCAACGAACGGTTTCCTCACCGGGATATCCTGGTGATAGATGCCGGCACTTGCATCACGTATGAATTCATCGATTCGAAAGGACAGTATCATGGAGGTAATATCTCACCGGGGATGCAGATGCGCTTTAAATCGCTTCATCAGTTTACGGCACGATTGCCTTTTGTGACTGCCGAAGGTAGAACAATTCCGCTGGGAAAAGATACGGAAACAGCTATCCGTGCAGGCGTGCTGAAAGGAATGGAGTATGAAATTTCAGGCTATATTCAGGCCATGAAACATAAATATCCTGAACTTTTGGTTTTTTTAACGGGAGGAGATGATTTTTCTTTTGATAGCAGCGTAAAAAATATCATCTTTGCAGATAGATTTTTAGTGTTGAAAGGATTAAATAGAATTTTAAACTATAATAATGGTAGGATTTAAACAGACGGTATGCGCGCTTTTACTTGTGATGGTTACAGGAATGGCGTTGGCTCAAAATAATACAAACTCTCCTTATACACGATATGGCTATGGCGACTTGTCCGACCAGAGCTTTGGTAACAGTAAGGCTATGGGTGGAATTGCATTCGGACTCCGCAACGGGTCGCAGATCAATCCGCTGAACCCGGCTTCGTATACGGCTATCGATTCGCTGACTTTCCTTTTTGAAGGAGGCGTGAGTCTGCAGAATATGAACGTGAATAGCAACGGGGAGAAAATCAATGCCAAGAACTCCAGTTTCGATTATCTGGCTATGCAGTTTCGCCTGCATCCCCGCATCGGTATGAGTGTCGGTTTGCTGCCGTTCTCTAGCGTGGGATACAATATTTCGGATACAAAGACGGAAAGCGACTTAACCACCACCCGGAGTTTCACGGGCGATGGCGGTCTGCATCAGTTGTATGTGGGATTGGGTGTCAAGGTGTTGAAGAATCTTTCTTTGGGTGTGAATGCTTCTTACTTCTGGGGAGATTTGACTCGCTCGTTGACTGTGCTTTATCCTAACAACAGTGCAGCGGCTTCTTATATTGAACAGACGGAAGCTTCGGTGTCTGATTACAAACTTGATTTCGGTTTGCAATATACACAGAATCTGGGGAAAAAACATTCGGTGACGCTGGGTGCGGTTTATTCTCCCAAGCACAAACTGAATAATGACTATACGCTCACTACGCAGGCTAGCGGTTCTACTACTGAGAACTTGGATGCTACCTTGAGTCTTCCGAATATGTTTGGTGTGGGGTTGACCTACAACTTTGACAAACGGCTGACGGTGGGGGCTGACTATAGCTTGCAGCAATGGTCGAAAGCCGACTTCGGCATGAAGAATGCACCGGCTAAAGTGGGTGAGGCTTTCAATGAAACGTATACTTATACCGATCGGCATAAGGTGTCTGTGGGAGCTGAATATATTCCGAATCTGCTGGGACGCTCTTATCTGGCTCGTGTGAAATATCGCTTGGGTGCTTATTATACGACGCCTTATTATAAAATTGACGGAAAGAAAGCGGCTACAGAGTATGGCATCACTGCCGGCTTCGGTTTGCCGGTTCCCCGCTCTCGCTCCATCTTGAGTATCAGTGGCCAGTTTGTCCATGTTTCAGGTAAGGAAGCGGCTTTTGTTGACGAAAATATTTTTCGGGTCAGCATCGGTCTGACGTTCAATGAACGTTGGTTCTTCAAACGTAGAGTAGAGTAATGCCTATTGTTTGGATCGTTAGGAAATGAAGTGAATAGACGACTTTTATAATAACAACTAAAATTTAAATACAATGAAGATTAAAACGCTTGTGGCTATGTTGATCCTCTCAGCAGGAGCAACTACTGCAATAGCACAGGACGCTACTAACTGTAACTCAAACAGTAGTATTTCACACGAAGCTGTGCGTGCAGGTAATTTTAAAGATGCGTACACACCTTGGAAAGCTGTGTTGGAAAATTGTCCTACACTTCGTTTCTATACTTTTACTGATGGATATAAGATTTTGAAGGGTTTGATGACTCAAATCAAGGATAAAAACAATCCGGAATATCAGAAATACTTTGATGAGTTGATGAATACGCACGATTTGCGTATTAAGTATACACCCGACTTCCTTGCTAAGGGAACAAAAGTTTCTTCTACTGCAGAAGCTTTGGGTATCAAGGCTGTAGACTATATTGCATTTGCTCCTAAAATTGATGTTAACTTGGCTTACAAGTGGCTGAACGAATCGGTGAACGAAGCTAAGAGTGAGTCGGACGGAGCTACTCTTTTCTACTTCTTGCAGATGTCTTTGAATAAGCTGAAGGCTGATCCTGCTCACAAGGAACAGTTTATCCAGGATTATGTGTTGGCTTCTGATTTTGCAGACCAGGCTATTGCTGCTGAAACTCGTGAAGCGAAGAAGAAAGCGTTGGCTGGTATCAAGGACAACTTGGTTGCTTTGTTTGTAAACAGTGGTACGGCTGACTGTGAGTCTCTGCAGGCTATCTATGGTCCTCAGGTGGAAGCTAACCAGAACAACTTGGAATACTTGAAGAAAGTAATCAGCATCATGAAGATGATGAAGTGTACAGAAAGTGAAGCTTATTTCCAGGCATCTTTCTATTCTTACAAGATGGAGCCTACTGCTGAAGCTGCTACTGGATGTGCTTACCAAGCTTTCAAGAAGGGTGATATCGATAACGCTGTGAAGTTCTTCGACGAAGCTCTCGAACTGGAATCAGACAACGTGAAGAAGGCTGAAAAAGCATATGCTACTGCTGCTGTGCTGGCTTCTGCCAAGAAACTTTCTCAGGCAAGAACTTACTGCCAGAAGGCAATCAGCTTCAACGAAAACTACGGTGCTCCTTATATCTTGATTGCTAACTTGTATGCAATGAGCCCGAACTGGAGCGATGAAAGTGCGTTGAACAAATGTACTTACTTTGCAGTAATTGACAAGCTGCAACGTGCTAAACAAGTAGATCCGAGTGTAGCTGAAGAAGCTAATACGTTGATTGGTAGATATTCTGGTCATACTCCGCAAGCTAAGGACCTCTTTATGTTGGGTTACAAGCAAGGCGACCGCATCACTATCGGTGGCTGGATTGGAGAGACTACAACGATTCGATAAATTTATGTTGAGAAAACGAACGAAACGTTTATTTCATACTAATTTGAGCATAACAATTGTCCTGGGGGCAATTGTTATGCTTCTTTTATTCCCGTCCTGTGGCGGGAAGAAAAAAGCAGTGGGGGAAGCTATTACGGAGCGTGACTCTCTGCCTATTATGAGTACTGCAGGTATTTCAACACTGATTTCCGATTCGGGTGTCACCCGTTATCGCATGAATGCTGAGGAATGGCAAGTCTTCGACCGGAAGAAGCCTTCGTATTGGGCTTTCGAAAAAGGCGTTTATCTGGAACAGTTTGATTCTGTCTTTCATGTAGAAGCCAGTATCAAGGCAGATACTGCCTATTACTATGACAAACAGCGTCTTTGGAAACTGGTGGGGAATGTGGATATACAAAACAGAAAGGGCGAACGGTTCAATACAGAGCTGCTGTATTGGAATGAAGCTACCCAAAAGGTGTATTCCGACCGTGATATCCGCATTCAGCAACCCGACCGCACAATTATTGGTCACGGCTTTGATTCCAATCAGCAAATGACTGTTTATACTATCCGCAATATTGAGGGCATTTTTTATGTGGATGATGAGGCTTCTGCCTCGCAACCCAAGGATGAAGCCGTCTTGCCGGACTCTGTGAAAAATGATTCTGTAAAATAACTATGGATATTTATATTTCTCTTCTTGTTACTATGCTTTTCTCCGCCTTTTTTTCGGGCATGGAGATTGCTTTTGTTTCTGTAGATAAACTTCGCTTTGAAATGGAGCGTAGCAGCGGACTTACTTCTCGCATACTTTCCGTGTTTTTCAAGCATCCGAATGAATTTATTTCTACCATGTTGGTAGGCAATAACATTGCACTGGTTATTTACGGTATCTTGATGGCTCAGATTATCGGTGATAATTTGCTGGCCGGTCTGATCAGCAATCATTTCTTGATGGTTCTTGCGCAGACTGTCATTTCTACTCTGATTATTCTTGTGACAGGAGAGTTTCTGCCGAAAAATATATTTAAAATTAATCCGAATCTGGTGCTGAACCTGTTTGCACTTCCTTTGATAGTGTGCTATGTTCTCCTGTATCCGATTTCAAAGTTTGCCTCTGGCGTGTCTTGCCTCTTTCTCCGGGTGTTTGGTATTAAGATGAATAAGGAAACATCTGATATTGCTTTCGGTAAGGTGGATCTTGACTATTTTGTGCAAAGCAGTATCGACAATGCTGAGAATGAAGAAGAACTGGATACGGAGGTGAAGATTTTTCAGAATGCGCTCGATTTCTCCAATATTAAAATCCGCGACTGTATTGTTCCGCGTACGGAAGTGGTGGCTGTCGATTTGTCGGTGTCGCTTGATGAACTTAAGAACCGTTTTATCGAGTCGGGTATTTCCAAGATAATCGTTTATGACGGCAACGTTGACAATGTGGTGGGTTACATTCACTCTTCGGAAATGTTCCGTTCGCCCAAAGACTGGCATGATAACGTAAAGCAAGTGCCAATTGTGCCGGAGACGATGGCTGCGCATAAACTGATGAAACTTTTCATGCAGCAGAAGAAAACGATTGCGGTTGTGGTGGATGAGTTTGGCGGCACGTCGGGTATTGTTTCCCTCGAGGATCTGGTGGAAGAAATCTTTGGAGACATCGAAGATGAGCACGATAATACTTCCTATGTATGCAAGCAGATAGAAGAACATGAGTATGTATTGTCTGCCCGTCTGGAAATCGAAAAGGTGAATGAAACGTTCGGTCTTGATTTGCCTGAATCGGATGATTACCTCACAGTTGGCGGCTTGATTCTGAGTCAGTATCAAAGTTTCCCCAAACTGCATGAAGTGGTGCAGGTGGGTCCCTATCAGTTCAAAATCATCAAGGTCGCAGCTACCAAAATCGAACTGGTTCGTCTCACGGTGTTGGAATAATCGGGCTTAAATGATATTTTTTTCGCTAATAAATAGACGATTATAAGCATTTTTTGTATCTTCGTGCGCTTAAATGGAAAAATAAAAAATAATAATAAACATAAATCGTATTAATAAAAATGGCAACGTTACAAAACATTAGGTCTAAAGGACCTTTATTGGTGATTGTTATCGGCTTGGCGCTGTTTGCTTTTATTGCGGGTGACGCATGGCAAGTGATGCAGCCGCACCAAGCTCATGACGCTGGTGAGGTGGACGGAGACGCTCTTTCCGCTCAAGAGTATCAGAATTTAGTGGAAGAATATACGGAAGTGGTGAAAATGATGCGTGGTGCATCCGCTTTGAACGATGAGCAGACTAATATGGTACGTGACGAAGTGTGGCGCTCTTACGTAAACAATAAACTGATTGAAAAAGAAGCAAAAGCGTTGGGTTTGACCGTTTCTAATGCTGAAATTCAAGATATCTTGAAGGCTGGTACTCATCCTTTGTTGAGACAGACTCCTTTCCAGAATCCTCAAACAGGTAATTTCGATAAGGATATGTTGAACAAGTTCTTGGTGGAATATGCCAAGATGAATGAATCGCAGATGCCGGCTCAATATGCTGAACAGTACAACAACCTCTACAGATACTGGTCGTTTATCCAAAAAACACTGGTTCAGAACCGCTTGGCTGAAAAATACCATGCTTTGGTAGCGAAGGCATTGCTGTCGAACCCGGTGGAAGCAAAAGAAAACTTCGATGCTCGTGTCAACCAGTATAATGTGTTGCTGGCTGGTATTCCTTATTCTTCAGTAGCAGATTCTTCTATCGTTGTAACTGAAGCAGAATTGAAGGATTTGTACAACAAGAGAAAAGAAGAATTTAAGCAATATCAGGAAACTCGCGATGTCAAGTATATTGACGTGCAGGTAACTGCCAGCGCTGAAGACAGAGCTGCTATCCAAAAAGAAGTGGATGAAGCAACTGCTCAGCTTGCTGCTGCCAACGGTGAATATACTTCTCTGATGCGTTCGGTAGGTTCTGATGTTCCTTATGTAGACCTGTTCTACAACAAGAGCGCTTTCCCGTCGGATGTAGTAGCTCACATGGAAGATGCAAAAGTGGGTGCTGTGTATGGCCCTTACTACAACGCTGCTGACAATACTATCAATTCGTTCAAGATTGTGGCTTCTGCTCCTGTTGCTGACGAAGTGGAATACCGTCAGATTCAGGTTTACAACGAAAATGCTGCCAAAACCAAAACATTGGCTGATAGCATTTATAAGGCTATCAAGGGTGGTGCCGATTTCGTAGAACTGGCTAAGAAATATGGTCAGACAGGTGCTTCTAATACGCTGACAGCTTCTCAGTATGAAGGTGCACAGATTGATGGTGATAATCTGAAGTTTATTTCTGCTATCGTTAATACGAATGTAAATGAAGTTGTCAATCTTCCTTTGGGTCAGGCAAATGTAATCTTGCAGGTGACTAACAAGAAAGATGTAAAAGACAAATATAAAATTGCTGTTATCAAGCGTGAAGTAGAGTTCAGCAAGGAAACTTACAACCGTGCCGACAGAGACTTCAGACAGTTTGTAGCTGAAAATCCTACAGTGGAAAAAATGGTGGCTAATGCTGAAAATGCTGGCTACAGATTGCTCGACAGAGCTGATTTGAACAGTTCTGAACACGGAATCGGTGGTGTGAAAGGCACTAAAGAAGCGTTGAGATGGGTGTTCGAAACGGCTAAACCGGGTGAAGTTTCTACTTTGTATGATTGCGGCGACAGCGACCATATGTTGGTAGTAGGTTTGGTAAAAGTAAATCCTGAAGGTTACCGCTCTTTGAATTCAGTTCAGGAACTGCTGAGAGCAGAACTTGTGAAGGAAAAGAAAGCGGCTAAAATCATGGCTGACATGAAAGCTGCCAATGCTTCTTCTTTCGAACAATACAAGGGTATGACGAATGCTGTGAACGATTCGTTGAAGCTGGTTACTTTCTCTGCTCCGGCTTATGTATCGGCTTTGCGCAGCAGCGAACCGCTGGTAGGTGCTTATGCTTCTGTGGCTGAAAACAACAAGCTGAGCGCTCCTATCAAGGGTAATGCCGGTGTTTATGTATTGCAGGTGACTGGCAACGAACCGTTGAAAGAAACGTTCGATGCAAAGGCTGAAGAAACGACTGCTGAAAACATGAACGCTAACTTCGCACGTCGTCTGATGAACGACCTGTATTTGAAGGCTAACGTAAAAGATACTCGCTACTTGTTCTTCTAAGTAACGGATGTCCGGACTTCGCCGGTGCTTCATGTTGTGCCGGATTGAGTAAGGAACATTGATTATCACATATGCGGACCATTCAGTGTAAATTGATTCACTGAATGGTCCGTTTTTTATCTTCAGTCAGAGGGGGGTTATCCGATAGGTTTCCAACTGGGCGAGTCTGAGCAAGATGTTTTTAGCTTTAGACAGTGGGGGCTTTATCTCTTTATCAATGAAAATCTGTGTTAATCTGTGGTGAAACCAACTTTATTTCCTTACATTTGCAAATATAAATCATGAATAGTAAGAACAATGTCTAAATATCCTCTTTTAGGAATGAACCTTGTGGAGCTCCAATCGCTAGTAAAGCGGTTGGGTATGCCTGGTTTTACAGCCAAGCAGATCGCTTCTTGGATTTACGAAAAAAAAGTTACTTCCATTGATGAGATGACCAATCTCTCGGTGAAGAACCGCGAATTGCTCAAACAGAATTACGAAGTCGGTGTGGCTTCGCCTGTGGATGAAATGCGTTCGGTGGACGGTACGGTGAAATACCTCTATCAGGTGGGCGAGGGGCATTTCGTAGAATCCGTTTATATACCCGATGGTGAGCGAGCTACTCTCTGTGTCTCTTCTCAGGTAGGTTGCAAGATGAACTGTAAATTCTGTATGACAGGTAAACAAGGCTTCACAGCCTGTTTGACAGCTCATCAGATTATCAATCAGATACATGCTTTGCCCGAGCGCGACAAACTGACAAATGTTGTCATGATGGGGATGGGGGAACCTTTGGATAATTTGGATGAAGTGCTGAAAGCGCTGGAAATTCTTACGGCTTCTTACGGCTATGCCTGGAGTCCGAAGCGTATCACCCTTTCTACTGTGGGTTTGCGTAAAGGACTGAAGCGTTTCATTGAGGAAAGCGACTGCCATCTGGCTATCAGTCTGCATTCTCCGCTGCCGGTGCAGCGGGCCGAGCTGATGCCAGCCGAGAGAGCCTTCTCTATTACCGAAATGGTGGACTTGCTTCACAACTATGATTTCAGCAAGCAACGCCGTCTGTCGTTTGAATACATTGTTTTCAAAGGATTGAACGACTCGCTTGTCTATGCAAAGGAGCTGCTGAAACTTCTCAGGGGATTGGATTGCAGGATCAACCTGATTCGCTTTCATGCCATTCCCGGTGTTGATCTGAACGGAGCAGATATGGATACCATGGTGCGTTTGCGTGATTATCTCACTTCTCACGGACTGTTTACCACCATTCGTGCTTCCAGAGGAGAAGATATCTTTGCGGCATGCGGCATGTTGTCTACAGCTAAGCAAGAAGAACAAAATCATAATTAATCTAATATAATCGAGCATCATGAAAAAATACTTTTTTTATTTAAGCCTTCTTTGGGTGACTTTGGTTGCTACGTCTTGCGGTTTGAGTGGAAATCATACTTCCAGCGGGCGCGCATACGAACTGTTGGTTGTGGTCGATCCGGGTGTTTGGGAACGTCCTGCGGGTAGAGCATTGCATGATGTGCTTGATTCTGATGTGCCGGGATTGCCCCAGTCGGAACCTTCTTTCCGTATCATGTATACTGCACCGCGCGATTATGATACTACGTTGAAGCTGATTCGCAATATCGTGATTGTGGACATCAAGGATATTTATACGAAAGGTTCTTTCAAATATGCCAAAGACGTATATGCCAATCCGCAGATGATTCTTACAATCCAGGCTCCGAATGAAGAAGAATTCAAGAAGTTTGTGGAAGAAAACAAGTCAACCATCGTCAGCTTCTTTACCCGTGCCGAGATGAACCGTCAGATTGTGTCGTTAGAAAAGAAGCACAGCGATTTCGTCTCTCACAAAGTGGACAGTCTTTTTGGCTGTGATGTCTGGTTGCCGGCAGAACTTTCCAGTTCCAAAACCGGAAAAAACTTCTTCTGGGCTTCTACAAACACGGGTACGGCCGACCGTAACTTTGTGATGTATTCTTATCCGTACACGGATAAAGACACTTTCACCAAGGAGTACTTCGTTCACAAGCGCGACTCTGTGATGAAAGCCAACATACCGGGGTATAAAGAAGGAGTCTACATGGCTACCGACACGTTATTGACTACCGTGCGCCCCATCAGTGTGCAAAACGGCTACACGCTCGAAGCCCGTGGGTTGTGGCGCATGAAAGGTGATTTCATGGGTGGTCCGTATGTTTCTCATACCCGTCTGGATGAGAAAAACCAGCGCATTATTACTGCCGAAATCTTTGTCTATTCTCCCGATAAGATGAAACGCAATCTGGTACGTCAGATGGAAGCTTCGCTCTATACGCTCAAACTTCCTAACGAGGCGCAGCAGACTGAGATTCCATTAGGAGAGGTGGATAAAGCTACAGAATAAACTAACAACGAATAAAATGGAAGACAACAAGATAAGAATTGGTATCACGCAAGGTGATATAAATGGTGTGGGATATGAAGTGATTCTGAAAACTTTTTCAGATCCAGTGATGTTGGAACTTTGCACGCCGATAGTGTATGGTTCTCCCAAAGTGGCAGCCTACCATCGGAAAGCCTTGGATCTTTCCACCAACTTCAGCATTATCAATCAAGCAGCCGAAGCTGTGCAGAACCGCCTGAGTGTGCTCAACTGTACGGATGACGAGGTGAAAGTGGAATTTTCAAAGCCTGATGCGGATGCCGGCAAGGCAGCCTTGGGGGCTTTGGAGCGTGCCATTGATGATTACCGTGAAGGGCTGATTGACGTGATTGTAACAGCACCAATCAACAAGCATACCATTCATTCGGAAGAATTTAATTTTCCGGGTCACACGGAATACATCGAAGAGCGCCTGGGCAACGGTGCTAAGGCATTGATGATTCTCATGAAAAATGATTTTCGGGTGGCGCTGGTTACTGCGCATATCCCTGTCAGAGAGATTGCAACTACTATCACGAAAGAACTCATTGAAGAGAAACTGATGATTTTCAATCGTTCTTTGAAACAGGACTTCGGAATTGGGGCTCCCCGCATTGCCGTACTGTCGCTCAATCCTCATGCAGGCGATGGTGGCTTGCTTGGTATGGAGGAGCAGGAGGTGATTATTCCGGCCATGAAAGCCATGGAGAGCAAAGGAATTCTTTGCTATGGTCCGTATGCTGCCGACGGCTTTATGGGTTCCAGCAACTTCACGCATTTTGACGGTGTGCTGGCTATGTATCACGATCAGGGATTGGCGCCGTTTAAGGCATTGGCTATGGACGACGGTGTGAATTACACGGCAGGTCTTCCTGTGGTGCGCACTTCTCCTGCTCATGGCACTGCCTATGACATTGCCGGACAAGGAGTGGCCAGTGAAGATTCCTTCCGTCAGGCTATTTATGTAGCGATTGATGTATTCCGAAACCGTCAGCGCGAAAAAATGGCACATGCCAATCCGCTCCGTAAACAGTATTACGAGAAGCGTGATGACAGTGATAAGCTAAAGCTGGATATAGTAGACGAAGATTAATTAAAATATTGAGAAGGTGACAAAAGCGGAAATACAACAAGTGAAACAGCGTTTCGGTATTATCGGTAATACCGAAGCACTGTCACGTGCCATCGATGTCGCTATTCAAGTAGCTCCAACCGACTTGTCTGTGCTCATTACAGGTGAAAGTGGGGTAGGTAAGGAAAGTTTTCCTCAGATTGTTCATCAGTATAGCCGGCGCAAACACGGACAGTATATTGCTGTCAACTGCGGAGCTATCCCTGAAGGCACCATCGACTCTGAATTGTTCGGACATGAGAAAGGCGCCTTTACAGGGGCTATCGGCGAACGCAAAGGATATTTTGGCGAGGCTGACGGCGGAACCATTTTTCTGGATGAAGTGGGTGAATTGCCGATGCCTACGCAAGCTCGTCTGCTTCGTGTGTTGGAGAGCGGTGAGTTTCTGAAAGTAGGTTCGTCTAAAGTGCAGAAAACCAACGTACGTATTGTTGCAGCCACCAATGTGAATCTGGTGCAGGCCATTGCAGAAGGACGTTTCCGGGAAGACTTGTATTACCGACTGAACACGGTGCCCATTCAGATTCCGCCCTTGCGTGAGCGGGGAGAAGATGTCGTTCTGCTGTTTCGCAAGTTTGCAGCCGATTTTGCAGAAAAGTATCGGATGCCGGCCATTCAGCTGACAGATGATGCGAAAAAAGAACTGCTTTCTTATTCCTGGCCGGGAAACGTGCGTCAGCTGAAGAACATCACTGAGCAGATTTCGATTATAGAAACCAACCGGGAGATTACTGCAGCGATTCTGCGTACCTATCTGCCGGTCCAGAACATCCAGCATCTTCCGGCGCTGAGCGGTGTAAGGGAGAACAAGGGGTTTGAGAGTGAGCGCGAAATTCTGTATTCTGTCTTGTTTGATATGCGCCAGGAAGTGGCGGAACTGAAGAAGATGGTACACAACCTGATGGCCGAACGGGCCGGACAGGTGAATCCGATGGAAGCGATGGTAACGGCTCCTGTGGTCACCTCCATCCCTGCCACTTCGATGTCGTCTGTTCATACGCCTGCTGTGCCTTCTATTATTCATACCGTGCAGCAGCCGCCTTCCGCTGTGCGGAGAGATGATGATGACATACAGGACACCGAAGAATACGTGGAAGAAGCTCCGCTGGCATTGGATGAAGTAGAAAAAGACATCATACGCAGGGCACTTGAAAAGCATCACGGCAAGCGGAAAAGTGCGGCCAAAGAGTTGAATATTTCAGAGCGTACCCTGTATAGAAAAATAAAAGAATATGGATTGGATTAAGAAGATAACTCCCTCTTTACTGATAACTGTGTGGTCGGTGCTGCTGATTGCTTGTACCGTTTCATACAAGTTCAACGGTTCATCTATCAATTATGATAAGGTGAAAACGATTTCTATTGCCGATTTCCCGATCAAATCGGAATATGTGTATGCCCCTTTGGCTACTAAGTTCAACGAGGACCTGAAAGATATTTTTGTGCGCCAGACGCGTTTGCAGCTGCTGAAGCCCACACAGAATGCCGACCTGCAGATTGACGGGGAAATTACCGGATACAACCAGTACAACCAGGCGATATCGGCCGACGGCTATTCATCGGAAACGAAGCTGACGATTACGGTGAACGTGCGTTTTGTGAACAATACTAATCATGCCGAAGATTTCGAACAGCAGTTCTCAGCTTTCCGTACGTATGATTCCAGCCAGCTGCTGACAGCTGTACAGGACGGACTGATTGCAGAAATGACCAAAGAAATCACTGATCAGATATTTAATGCAACTGTAGCAAACTGGTAATTAGATGACTGCTGAGAATATAGAACAATGGATTCGGCATCCGGAAATGCTGGGCAGAGATTCTTTGTATGAGTTGCGCACTCTTCTTGCCAAGTATCCGTATTTTCAGTCGCTTTACTTGCTGTATCTCAAGAATCTGTATGTGCTTCACGATGCCGATTTCGGTGCCGAACTGCGTGATGCTGTGCTGTACATTGCCGACCGACGTAAGTTGTTTCAGCTGATTGAAGGCGGCCGGTTTGATGTGCAGCGTGCCAAGGGAGCAGCCAGCAAGGAGGAGGCTGTATGTGAAGAGGAACCTACTGTAGACCGCACCCTCGCACTGATTGATGCTTTTCTGTCTACTGCCCCCGAGGAGGTGAAGGCGCAGACCGGGTTGGACTATTCGATGGACTATACTTCCTTTCTGATTGGTGATGCCGGACAGCAGCCGGAAGAGGAGGAAGAAGCCCCCAAGCTGAAAGGCTTTGAGCTGATCGACGACTTTATAGAAAAAAGTGAGAATGAGCCAGCCTGTGTGGTGAAGCCTGTATCGGCTGTTCCAGTTCCCGAAAAGACGGTTCCGCCAGCTGAAACTTCGTCGGACAACGAGGCTGCAGAAGAAGAGGATGACAGCTGTTTTACAGAAACATTGGCCAAAATCTATGTAAAACAGCAGAGATATTCCAAAGCACTTGAAATTATTAAAAAATTAAGTTTGAAATATCCAAAAAAAAATGCTTACTTTGCAGACCAAATTAGATTTTTGGAGAAATTGATTATTAACGCTAATTCAAAATAACTAAAAATGTACTTATTATTCATTATTTTAATGGTAATTGCAGCGGTGTTGATGTGCTTCATCGTGCTGATTCAGAACTCTAAAGGAGGCGGTCTTGCTTCTGGTTTTTCTTCCTCAAACGCCATTATGGGTGTGCGCAAGACTACTGACTTCTTGGAAAAGACAACTTGGGGATTGGCTATCTTTATGGTTGTGATGAGCATTGCAACGGCTTACGTTGTTCCTCATTCTGATAGCGCTACAGATGCTATTCTGGAGCAAGCACAAAAAGAACAGCAGACTAACCCTTACAACTTGCCTGTTGGTACATCTGCTCCTCAGACTGAAGCAACTTCAGCAGCACCCGAATCTGCATCTGCAACCGAAACTCCGGCTGCATCAGGAGAACAAGCTCCTGCATCTGATGCAAAGTAAGCTGCAACAATAGCTTCTGAAGATATTTTTTGTAAAGTCATTCGTAAGAGATGCAGGTGCGCAATCTGCATCTCTTTTTTTAGTAACTATAAATAACATAAACTGTGAAAACTACTTTAAGAGATTCGGCGGCCATGCGTTGGACCGTTTTGCTGTTTATGGCTTTCGCCATGTTTTGTTCATACATCTTTATGGACATTCTTTCGCCTATTAAAGACTTGATGCAATCTACACGCGGTTGGGACTCAACAGCTTTTGGTACCATGCAGGGGTCGGAAACCTTCTTGAACGTGTTTGTGTTCTTCCTGATTTTTGCCGGCATCATCCTCGACAAAATGGGTGTGCGTTTCACTGCTATCCTTTCGGGGGTCGTTATGCTGGTGGGTGCTGTCATCAATTGGTATGCAGTAACCGAAACCTTCATGGGCAGCTCTTTGGAACATTGGTTCAATACACATCTCAACTATATCCCTGTCTTTGATGAGTTAGGTATTTCTCCTTTCTATCAAGGCATGCCGGCATCAGCCAAGTTCTCGGCAGTGGGATTCATGATTTTCGGTTGCGGTGTAGAGATGGCAGGTATTACGGTATCTCGTGCAGTCGTTAAATGGTTCAAAGGCCGTGAGATGGCTTTGGCTATGGGTTCGGAGATGGCTTTGGCCCGTTTGGGTGTGGCTACCTGTATGATTTTCTCTCCCGTGTTTGCCAAGATGGGCGGCAACATCGACGTTTCCCGTTCGGTGGCTTTCGGTGTCGTGCTGCTGATGATTGCACTGATTATGTTTATCGTTTACTTCTTTATGGACAAGAAGCTGGATGAACAGACAGGCGAAGCCGAAGAAAAAGACGATCCGTTCAAGCTGAGCGATTTGGGAGACATCCTCAAGAGCAGCGGATTCTGGCTGGTAGCGCTGCTGTGTGTACTTTATTACTCAGCTATCTTCCCTTTCCAGAAGTATGCAGTAAACATGCTGCAATGCAACCTGACGTTTACGGAAGTATCACCCGACTCATTCTGGGCCACCAGCACGGTGACTGTCATTCAGTATTGCATCATGCTCGTCGTGGCAGGTGCAGCTTTCGCCAGCAATTTCTCAAAGAAGAAAAATATGAAGTACGGTTTGCTCCTTTTGGCTGTTGTAGCCTTGGTTGTATTCTGCTACATGGGTTACATGCGTCAGAGTGCAGAAACCGTGTTTGCCGTATTCCCGCTGTTGGCAGTCGGTATTACTCCTATTTTGGGTAATTATGTCGACCATAAAGGTAAGGCAGCGTCTATGCTCGTGATGGGTTCCATCCTCCTCATTGCCTGCCACCTGACATTTGCCTTTGTATTGCCTGAGTTCAAGGGCAATCCGGTAGGCGGTATCATCGTGGCTTACCTCACAATTTTGGTGTTGGGAGCCAGCTTCTCTCTGGTACCGGCTTCTTTGTGGCCCAGTGTGCCCAAGTTGGTTGACGCCAAAATTATCGGTAGTGCCTATGCCTTGATTTTCTGGATTCAGAACATCGGACTCTGGTTGTTCCCCTTGCTCATCGGTAAGGTGCTCGACCGCACGAATCCGCAGTTGGTAGCCAATTTGAAAAACGGCATTATCACTCCGGAAGAAGCTGCTACAGCCTACAACTACACCGCTCCGCTGGTGATGCTTGCCTGCTTGGGCGTTGCTGCTCTGGCCTTAGGATTTGTGCTGAAAGTGGTAGATAAAAAGAAAGGCTACGGTTTGGAAGAACCGAACATCAAAGAATAATTTATCCTTGTAGATGATGGCTGCAAAAGAAAAAATCAACCTTTTGGAGATTGTTCCTTGTCGCAGTGAGCATATTACAGCTAAAAAGGAAGGGGAGACGATTGTGCTCTCCTTTCCTCGTTTTAAGTCGGCTTGGATGCAGCGCTTTCTGATTCCGAAAGGGATGTCGAAAGAGCTGCATGTGGAACTTGAAGCGCATGGTACGGCTGTGTGGGAACTTATTGACGGGAAGCGTACCGTGGGTGAAATCATCGCCTTGCTTGCCGATCGTTTTCCCGATGATGCCACTTACGACTCCCGGATATCTGCCTACCTATGTCAGATGCAGAAAGATGGGTTTATAAAGTTTTATACTCAGAAATAACGCTGGTTCAAGCGATAGATATAAAATAAGGGTGCGTCGTCATGCTCCATAGCAGAACAATTTCGACGCACCCTTTTATTTTATAAAGTAGGATAAGCTTTCGCTTCTTTCTTTCTTTCTTTCCTTCTTTCTTTCCTCTTTGTTTATTCCTATTTATTCTCTTCTCTGTCTATCTTCAGCAAGCCGCCCGTATTCGGGTCGAAATACACCTTGATAGTAGAATTTTTGTTGAACAGCACAGGAGCGAGGTATTCTCTTACGCCCAATTGAGTGACCGGCAGTTCACCCTCATACACCTTCTTTTTGCCGTCCGTCAGCGTTACCAATGCCTGTCCCGGCACGTTGTAGGCAACGCCCTCCAGGTCTTTCTTTTTCTTTTCAGTTTCTGCCGGCGGAGTCACCGTTTTCAGGTCTTTCAGCGAGATGTAAAAAGGCTTTCCCGCCAAATCATCCTTGGCCACCACTCCCAGTTTCTTTGAAAAGCGAAAAGCCACTTCGTTGTTCAACTCCCTGTCCGGAGTCAGACGGATGGTAAATACCTTCTCTTCCTTCTCACGTGAGCCGGAGAACATTCTCGTCATGGCATCTTCCTGTTGGTTCAGGTTGTCAATCATGATTTTCAGCTGAGCCCCGTCCGACGGTGTATTGTCGGCCTGACCTCTCAGCAGAGCATTCTTGCTTTCCCGGATCTGATAGATTTCCTTGGCCACCAGCTCCGCCATTTTAGCAGTAGAACTGGCCATCAGGATTTCCTCCGTCAAGAAATCACGCGGATTGACCTGCTTGCTGATGGCAGGTTTCTGAGTCGTTTTCCTGTTGTTTTCCGTCTGGCTGTAGGGCACATTGATCGATTTCACGATACCGTCTTCCGTGAGTTCCATCAGCGGAGCCACCGTCTTATCCTTCAGTTTGACAAAATAGGTAGCTTCATTGTCGGGCACTCCGACCGACTTCACTTGTATCGACTTCAGTTCCCAGTACGTGGCAGGCGTGGTAGACACATTATCCAGTCGCAGGTAACGGTCTGCATATTTGCTGAATTCGCCGGGGGTATAGTTCACCTTTTCGGCCTTAATCTCAAGTTCAATTTGTGTTTTAGGCAGCATATACACAATGCCGTAGTCCTTACCCTGAGTAACCCCCACTATTACTTCTGTTTGAGCAAAAGAAGCAGTGGCAGTCAGCAGGCCAGCTGCCATCATCCATTTTTTCATATCTGGTTCAATCCACTTTTTCATATCTGGTTCATATTAATGGTTTTGCAAACAAAGTTAATGAAAAGTTTGTAAAAAAGGGAAGTTGCGGCCTTTATTCGCTCACCAGTCTCCAGGCGCCCGGCAGACAAGATACGATATCTCCCGCCGTCATACCAATCATTCCCTGCTTCTTTTGTGCGATGTCGCCCGCCAGTCCATGAATATACGTACCTATTTTGGCTGCTTCTTCTGTAGAGTATCCTTCAGCAAGCAAAGCCAGCACGACTCCGGTGAGCACATCCCCGCTGCCTCCGGTAGCCATGCCCGGATTTCCCGTCGGGTTGAAAAAACACTTGCCTTCCGGTGTAATGACAGCCGAATATGCTCCCTTGAGAATGATATGCACATGTGCCGTCCGAGCCAGTTCGCATGCTCTCATCAGGCGTTCGTAGGAATCCTGGCATTTACCCACCAGCCGTTCCAGTTCTTTGGGGTGAGGAGTGAGGATAGAGCCTTTGGGCAAGTGCGTGAGCGCATGCCGGTGGTTGGCCAGCAGATTCAAAGCATCTGCATCCAGCACCACCGGACACAGACATTGATCCAGCTGTTCGATGAGAGCAGCATCCGTTTCCTCATCCCGTCCCAGTCCCGGTCCGATAGCCACTGCGTTGTAATCGTCCGTATCCGTAGGCACAGCGAAATACGTATCACAGGCATCCGTTTCCACCATCGCTTCGGGTACAGCCATCTGCAAGATATCGTTGTTGCATATCGGAGCATGCACCGTGAGCAGCCCCACACCCGAGCGCAGGCAGGCGCGTGCAGCCAAGATAGAAGCTCCTGCCATCCCCTTCGATCCTGCAATCAGCAGCGCATGGCCAAAGTTGCCCTTGTGGTCGAACTGCTTGCGGGGTTTCATCAGCGAGCGGATATCTTCCATCTCCATCATTTCGTAGTTTGTATCCGTCTTTTCGATACCTCTTTCGCTCAGACCGATGTTCAGCAATTCCCATTCGCCCACAAACTCGCTGTTTTCGGCAAAGAGAAAGGCCAGTTTGGGCAGCTGCAGACTAAAGGTCACGTCAGCGCGGATGATATTCGCTTTCACGTTGTATGTATTCTCTTCGCTCATCAGTCCCGAAGGCAGGTCGATAGACACGATGGTAGCCGAAGAGTTATTGATGTATTTTACTACAGCGGCAAAACCTCCGCTCAGCGGTTTGTTTAAGCCCGAGCCAAACAGACCGTCGATGACCAGATGGTCGGTGGTCAGCACTGGAGGTACAAACTGAGAACTGATTTCATGGAAAGTAATCTCATTCATCATTTCCAGCAATTCCTTGTTAGTCTGGCAGTCGGGTGAAAGATTGCCCGTTGTGTTAAACAGGAAAACCTCCATTTTATATCCCTTTTCAGCCATCATGCGAGCCACGGCGAGCGCATCCCCGCCATTGTTGCCCGGTCCTGCAAAGACCGTAACCGGTGTTTCCACTCCCCATCGTTCGGTAATGGCATTGGTCAAGGCTGTTGCTGCCCGTTCCATCAAATCGATTGATGCAATCGGTTCATGTTCAATTGTATATGCATCCAGTTTCTTTATGCTGCTGCTTGGAAATATCTTCATTGTTGTTTTCTTTTAGTTTTCAAGTACAAATGTACGTCATTCTTCTGACTTTTCGTTGCCCCCAGGGCATAAACTACAAAACAAAGTGATTCTTTTGTGAAAGGAATCTGGTAAAGGCAATAATGAAATCCTGTAGATTTGCATTTCAGAACCCCTATAGGGTTTCATCACTCAAAATGGCGCCTTTTTTGCCTATTGTGCTGTGCTGGTGCATTTTTTCCAAAAGCCTATCTTAAACCTTGATAAGTTCATTTTCTATATCTATATTTGTGTTGGTAAAAGTATTCATCTCTTCTATTAAAAACATAGGAAACAGAATTTTAACATTTCCAGTTTGCGGAGACATTCTGAAAACATTACCTTTTGTCTTCTTCTGTTGAGGATGGAAATTATTGATTGTTTGTGATTTTGTATATGCTTGAAAACTATTAAGTTACATCATTTTATGGAAGATCTTTCTATTTTAATTATCCCTGCCTGCATGGGTGTTTTATGCTCACTCTATGTTGCACAGAAAATGCGCACAAATAGTAATAATCGTAATATCCAAACTGGTGAGAATACGACAGAAAAGCGGATTCAAGAGATAATGAAAGCCGAGTTGGATAAAACTGTAATTCCGACGATAGAACAATTTTTGAAAGGGTGCACCGTTGTCTATTTAGAACATTCTCAAAATGAGGATGAACTTACAGAAATATGGTTGAATGCTTATAGAGATGGGCAAAAAGAAGGTTTTCATCCCATCATTATAGAAGTCGATAATGTTATTCTTGATTCTTTAAATGCAGGTACAGGAATTCAGTGTGAAGATACTGATAAGTTTATACAATGGAGAGAACGGGTATTGATGCAAAAGCCTGCTGATGGGAAATTGTGTCTTAAAAAGAGGTTTGACAACATTTATCAGTTTATCACTGAAAGCGATGAATACGATTCCTCTGAAGATGTTGATTTGAAGAAACAGGATGTTTGGCAATCTAAAATGGTAGGATTGGATGAACAAGGCATAATTAATTATCAATTCCATACCTGTGGCGGGAAATTGTTACTGGTGAAAATACCCGTAGATGTTCCATGGAAGGTGTTTGCCTATCTGCCCATGGGAGGATGGAATGCATGTCCTATGCCCGAAGATCATTTGGCTATAGCTAAATACTGGCAAGAAAAATACGGTGCTGTACCTGCCTATGTTTCAAGTTCGATTATACAGTATTGGGTACAACAACCACCGGCAGGCAATTGCATGCCCGTTGCCGAGGAACACCTTGCTTATTGTGAAGACATTGTATTTCAAGGAGATAATTTGGCTACTTTGGCTGCTACTGTTGCAAAAGCTAATGTATGGTTTTTCTGGTGGGATTAGCGATAGACTTAGTGCATCTTCATGCTGTATGTATGTTAGTTGGTTCTGACTTGAACCGGTGGATTTTTTGCTGCTATAGCCAGTATAGGTCAACTATATGCATACGGTGATGGCCTGCATATAGTTGACCGTTGTTTAATCAATTTCTCACCGACTCATGGTAATCCTTGCGGAACGGACGACCGCTCCAGGCTTTTCTGGAGGTCCAGTCTTCGGCAGGGTCACTCCAGAACGGATGACTTTCGGGTAAGCCTAAGGGGAGGAACACCAGCGAAGTCATGTAGAGGCTTCCGTTGTTGGTGTAGTAGTCGGCCAGGTCGGGTTGATGGCCGGCAAAGCCCAGTTGCAGGAAACCTTCCTTATTGAAGTTGCCTTCCACACCAAACATGTTTTTCATGACGGTAGTCAGCGCATGCCTCACCTGACCGTTGGTCATCCCTTCGGGCAGACCATATTTCCAGGCAGACATAGCAAGACTCTGGAAAGCTCCCATGCGGTAAGTAGCCGAACGTCCGATAGCCGGGAACGTGCCTTCGGGCGAAATCAGTCTTTCAATGAGCTGGTTGAAACGCTGCATGCGGCGCAAAGCCAGTTCCTTTTTTACCGGAGCATACAATCCTTTGGGCTCCATTATCTCCAGCACTTCGATGAACATGGGATGAATCACATAACTATTGTAATAGTCGAGCGAGAATTCCGGGCCGTCTGAATAAAAACCGTCGCTCAGATACCATTCGCTGATTTTGCGGGTAGCCACTCCGAGGGCATAACCGTCGGCTTCCTCACCGACGTTCAGAAGAAAAGCTTCCACCATGGCGCGGAACAGCAGCCAGTTGTTGTAGGGGGTAAGGATGGTGCGCAGCGATTTGAACTCCTTCACATACCGCTGTTGGGTGGTAGCATCCAACGACTGCCACAGCGAGGGGCAGCGCAGAAAACTCTCCGCCAGGTAAGCCGCATCTACGAGATTCTGAGAATGAATATTCCAGTGCAGGTAGTCGGGGCTTTCCGGGTCCACACCGTTGGCGTAGCTCTTCAATGCCCACTTGCGGATCTGAGCCCGTTTCTTGCCCTCTTCGCTGTTATCGTCAGGCAGGTTCAACCAGGGAGCCACTCCCGCCATCAGCCGTCCGAAAGTCTCCAGGTAAGCCACGCGCGTGTCGCGTCCGTCCCAGATAGGGCTGAGTTCCAGCGTCATGTTCTGCTGAAGCTTGCCTTCAGCCATTTGGCTCAGCACCGGCTGGGCAATGCGGTAGAGCATGTCCACCCAGTATGCGCGGTCGGAAGTCGGCTTGGCTTCGTCATTCCGGCTGTTCCTCTGTGCGAAACTCAGTGCAGGAATTGTAAATAGGACGATGAGCAGAGTCCATTTCAGCCGATTCAGGTTAGCTTTCCGCCAACTCCGGCTGTTTTTCTGTAGATTTATTGACATAATACAATGGTTTTTAAGTGTGTTCAATAAAGCAAGACACTGTGTGCTTTCTCATATAATGTTTTCATGCTTTATAGGTTTATGCAAAAGTAAAAGAAAGTATTTTGATAGTCAATAAATATTGATTGAATAGTTATTGTGAGTTAGAAATTCGGCTATGTTGTTTAGTGAGGAGTAAAATACCTTTAGTACAAACAATGATCGTCCTATTGGACTGTGTGATAATTAGTACAATGGTATATTGTCCGAAATCTGTGGTAGGTTGTCTGTTTTCTTGCATATATACTTCAATTTTATGTCTATTTTTGCATGAGTAACAGATTAAAGTTTACACTATGGAAGCAACTTGGAGAAAAAATAGAATGCTATTTATCGGACTGATTATTTTGATGCTGATTCCTGTGCGGAGCTATGCTTTGCTTCGCCTCCCCGATTCGGATTTGGTATGGAAGAATATTCGGGTAGACGGAAAAAAGAAAATTGTGTTTTGCATTTTTAAGGATAGCAGAGGATTGGTGTGGTTGGGAACGGATAGTGGTCTGTACTTTTACGATGGAGTTACTGCCCGCCCTGTAAGGGGAGGAGCAATGCAGGGTGTTCAGATTCATTCGATTGTAGAGAAGGAACAGAGTTTGTTTATTGGAAGTAATAACGGACTGTTGGTTTATCATCTTGATACGGGGGTCATGGATTCATATTCCGAATTCTCTCCCAAAGAAATTCGTTCTATGTTGCTGGTAGGAAATACACTTTGGATGGGAAGTTTATATGGTATCTATACTTTTGATTTTTCTTCCCGTACTTCTAGTGATGTTTCAGAAGGGCTTCCGCACAAATCTGTTTATTCTTTGTTGCGTGATAGCCGGGGGATATTATATGCAGGAACCTATAATGGTCTTGCCCGTTGGAATTTGACAGAGGGCAAATTCAAAGCAGTGCCATTGGTGGTAAACGGTGTTGAGGAAATGAATGTATTCGTTAACTGCCTTTTGGAATCAGATGATGGTCAGTTTATTTATTTGGGCAGTGAAGGTGCTTTGTATCGCTACGAACCAATGTACGATCGTTGGATGTGTATTCCACAACTTGAAGGAAACAATATCAAGAGTTTGGCCAAATCGAATACTCATCATTTGCTGGTAGGAACTGATAATGGTATTTTTGATTTGTATCAGCAGTCGGTGCGTCATTTCAGGCATGATTCAAGGTATGGACATACATTGTCTGATAATGAAATATGGTGTCTATATTCTGATAACAAAAACAATGTATGGGCCGGGCATGAAAAAGGCTTTTCCATTGCTTCTAATTCCACTTTTATGCGTGTGGTTAAATTAAGTGCTCTGACTCATTCGGGTGAAGGGAATGAAATTCACTCTATTTGTAGGGATAGTAGTAACCGCTTGTGGTTGGGTGGAACCAATGGAGTTATCTGTTTGTCTGATAGTCAATCTCCTTTGTGGTATAGACATTCAGATAACCGGTTCTCCTTGTCACATAGTAGGGTGCGGGCTATTAGGGAAGATGAAGATGGATATGTATGGTTAGCTACGGACGGAGGTGTTAATCGTTTTAATCCGGAAACTTCCCGTTTTGATGTGTATCATGTTGTTGACCGGCAAGGTAAATATAATTCCAACTGGGTGTATGCCATAGAGGAAGATGGCAGCAAACTGTGGGTTGGTAGTTATTTGAGTGGATTACATTGTGTCTCCAAAAAGAAGTTTATGTCCGGTGGCGGCAAAGTTATAGCAGATTGTTCTATTAATGCAGAGCAACCTGTTTACAAAGGAGTGAATGTAGGGCTGGCCAATGATTTGATTAATGATGTGGTACGTGATTCTTTGGGTAACATCTGGATTCTTTTGTTTCGTAATTCATTGCTCACCTGTTTGACTGTTCAGAATGAATGCAAGCAGTATGATATTTTTGCCATGACAGGCAATTATCCTACACATCTTTCTTTGGATGCTGAAGGTCGCCTTTGGTGTGCATACAAAGGAGGAGTGGTGCTTTTTGAAAAGGAAGAGGTACCTAAGACGATTGCTTTTCCTGTAACGGATGAAGAAGATGTGCTTGCCATGGGAAAGGTAGGAGCAGATATGTGGGTGTCAACGCAGAGCAATGTATGGAAGGTGGATGGAAAAACATTGGAAGTATCTTTACTTCCCATTCCTCAAAAATCATATACGGCCTTGTGGGACGATGAAGCAACCGGTAAAGTATATTTGGGAGGAACAGATGAATTGTTGGAAGTAAGTCCTGATAGTTTGAAACAAGTATCGGAAAACAAAACGATTCATCTTGTATTAAAAGATGCCGGAAATGGCCGTTTTGATTTGTCAAATTTGGCTGATACGGAAAAGCATCTGACTCTTCCGTATGGTGGTAAGTTAACATTGATGGTGGCTACGCTCGATTATTCGCCGGAATCCGTTCAAAGGTATGAATATAAATTGGCGAAATCTCCTTATGATATGGTAGGCAAATGGATAGTGATGCCTGAAGGCTATAATAGCATTACTTTGTCCGATGTATCTATGGGCGATTATTATCTTTTGGTTAAGTCGGTTGGAGTGCAGACCATACCGCTCGTTTTGCCGTTGACAGTGGAAGGACCTTGGATGCTTTCATGGTGGGCGTTTTTGATATATGGTTGTTTGTTATTATGCGTAGTAGTGGCTGTTATTGAATATTACCGAAGAAGGAATCTGAAGAGAATGCAGGAGGCAGACCGCAAGAAAGCCTTGAAAGAGGTGGAGCGGAAACTGACATTTCTTTCTAATATTTCCCACGATTTGAAAACCCCTCTTTCCATGATCATGGGTCCGGTGAGTTTATTAAAAGAACGTACAGTGGATGAAGAGACCAAAAAAAGTCTGGAAGTGGTGTATGACAATGCCGTGCGGCTGAACAACTTGATTCATCGCACACTTGAACTGAATCATCTGGAAGTGAACGAGGAGGGACTACTCATTCTTTCAATGGTAGATGTCGTGGCATTTTGTCGGGGAATATTTGCTAACTTCAAGGTAAATAATGTACAAAAGAATTTTGTATTTCATTCTTCCTATTCCCGTCTGTTTATTGAGGCAGATGCGGTAAAGTTTGAGTCGGTAATAACCAATTTGCTATCGAACGCCTGTAAATATTCTGAAAACGGAGCTACGATATCTTGTGGCATCAATGTGGATGAGAATTTTGTGGAGATTGTGGTTTCAGATGATGGCCTTGGCATCGCTGAGGCCGATCAGCCGTTGGTGTTTCAACGGATGTATCGGGCGGCATCTACAGCCAAGTTGAAAGATGGAACTGGTATCGGTCTTTATTTGATAAAGAAATATTTGGAGTTGATGCATGGTACCATCGATTTATATAGCCGTGAGGGGCAGGGGACTTCCTTTATCGTTCGTCTCCCCTTATCCGAACAGGCAGAACTGAATTCAGGTCATGGGGTAGAGGAAGTGACCGATCTGAATAAGCCGAAGGTGCTGATTGTGGAAGATAACTTGCAGATAGCTCTTTTTATTAAAGATTTGCTGAAAAAAGACTATACCTCACTGATAGCTGAGAATGGGAGAGCTGGAATTTCCATAGCTTCCTCCTTTCTGCCCGATGTCATTGTGGTGGATGAGATGATGCCTGTGATGAGAGGCACGGAAATGGTGCGTCTTATCAAGCAGAATCCGCGCTTGTCTCTGATTCCTATCATCATGCTTACCGCTCAATCCGACCATTTGACAGAAAACGAGAGCGTGAAGTTGGGAGTAGACGCGTTTATGGGTAAACCTTTTGAACCGGCTATTCTGCTGGGACGTATCAGCCATTTTATTCAGACGAAGCAGGAACTTGAAAAATCGGCACGTATTCAGCAGATAACAGAGGTGAAACCTATCGAGGCAAAATCGGTTACAGAAAAGCAACTTGCCAAAATTTCGAAAACCATTGAAGAGAATATTTCTGATCCAGATTTAAATGTCAATCTTCTGTGTGATAAATGCGGTATTCCCAATAAACAGCTGTATCGGCTCATCAAGAAATATATGGGCATCGGACCGTTGGATTATATCAGACAGGTGCGGCTTCAAAAAGCAGCGATGCTGCTGAGGCAGCACCGCTTCACGGTGGCTGAGGTCAGTTATATGGTAGGCTTCAAGACACCGTCTTATTTTGCCAAGTGTTTTCAGGCTCAGTATGGAGTGAAACCGAGTGAATATACGTCTGAAGAAAATATTTAGATAGTAATATATTGATAATCATATAGAAGGTAGAAGTCGAAAAAGTATGAATATTGAGACATTGTCCGAATTGTTACCTCATTTGTCCGATAATGCAATTCTTTTTTGGCAGTGAAAAGTTACATTTGCAGTGGTTCAATACTCCGGATGTTGGGCCAATGTAAATTATTTAAATCTAATATCATAAATTTCATTTCCATGAACAAAATGATGAACGCTGCCGGATTAAAGAATCGGATGATTGTACTTTTACTTTCTTTATTCTCGATTCTGTTTATACCCGTTTCGGCATATTCTCAAGACCAACGGACAGTGACGGGTACTGTCATTGACGAAGCTGGAGAGCCTTTGATTGGAGCCACTGTAGTGGTGGAAGGTTCTTCGATAGGTACTACGACCGATTTGTTCGGACATTTTAAGCTCAATGTAGACGCTTCTCACAAACAGTTGACGGTTTCTTATGTCGGCTATCATTCTTTGACAGTAGATATTGCTTCTTCTGTGCTGAAGGTAGTTCTAAAATCGGACAATGAGGTGCTCGACGAAGTAGTGGTGATAGGTTATGGTGTACGTAAGAAAAATGACCTCACAGGTTCTGTCTCTTCAGTGGGTGAGAAGGACTTCAACAAAGGAGTGGTGTCTTCACCCGAAGAATTGGTAAACGGAAAAATAGCAGGTGTGCAAATAACAAGCGCCGGTGGATCGCCCAATAGCGGCAGTACCATCCGAATTCGCGGTGGTGCTTCTTTAAATGCATCAAACGATCCGTTGATAGTGTTGGATGGCGTGCCTATGGAAGTAGGTGGAGGTGTGCAGGGCTCCGGCAATTTTCTGAGCCTGATTAACCCGAACGATATCGAGAGCATGACTATTCTGAAAGATGCTTCTTCTACGGCTATTTATGGTTCACGTGCCTCTAATGGCGTAATTTTGATTACAACGAAAAAAGGGACAGGTGATAAAATAAAGGTATCATTCCAAAGCACTAATTCGGTTTCTCATAAGACGCGTGTTGCCCAGAATCTCAGTCGTCAGGAATTTATAGATGCTGTCAATCAGTTTGGTACGGCTGCTCAGAAACAGCTGCTGAATGACGGTATCTCGCGTTATCAGACAACGACAGACTGGAATGATGAGATTTTTCATCCGGCTTTCGGTACTGATAACAATATCAGCGTAGGTGGCAGGGCAGTATCTTGGCTTCCCTTCCGGGTGTCGCTGGGGGTGAAGAAGCAGGACGGTATTCTGCGTACGGATGAATCGACCCGCTATACAGGCAATATCAACCTGACCCCATCTTTCTTTGACGACCACTTGCGTATCCAGCTGTCGGGCAAGGGTACTTATTCTTCCAACCGTTTTGCCAATACAGATGCAGTATGGAATGCAATGGCGTACGACCCCACTCGCCCGGTGTATGATGCTGACAGCAAGTTTGGTGGCTATTATGAAGTGGTAGACAATGCTGGATTACCTGCTCAGGGAGCTATAGCCAATCCGGTAGCCATGCTGGAGCAGACTCGTTATGAGTCGAAGGTCGTTCGCTTTATCGGAAATATTGATGTGGACTATAAAGTGCATTTTCTTCCGGAGCTCCGGCTGCATGCTACCGGTGCATACGATTTTTCGCGCGGATATACCGACAATTACATTCCGACGGATAACTTCAGTCAATATAATGCCGGAGGACAGGACTATAGGGTGGGACCTCAAAAGAACTACAATCGTCTGATGACTGTATATGCTAATTATAACAAAGATATCGAGTCATTGAAATCGAATGTAGACTTGACTTTCGGTTATGATTATCAGTTTTGGAAATACACCATTCCTTCGTATGATGTAAAGAATGTAGAGGGAGTGATAACTTCCACTGTTACAGCTGTGGATGAACGGCATAACCTTCAGTCGTATTACGGACGTATGAACTACACGCTAATGGATCGTTACCTATTGACGGCTACTTTCCGTCGTGACGGTAGTTCTCGTTTCAGTAAGGATAATCGCTGGGGTACGTTTCCTTCTGTAGCTTTGGCTTGGAGGGTGTCCAATGAAAAATTCTGGGAGAAGGTTGCACCGGTGATGAATGATTTCAAGATCCGTGTGTCTTATGGTGTTACCGGTCAGCAGGATGGTATCGGCAATTATCTGTATATGCCGTCTTACACCATATCTCAGCCAGGTGCTTATTATCCAGTTGGGGGGGCTCCCATTCCCACTCATCGTCCCGGCGCTTACAACGATCAGTTGAAGTGGGAAACTACAAAGTCGTGGAACTATGGTATTGATTTTGCCTTTTTAAATAATCGTATCACGGGTACGGCTGATTTCTACGTGCGCAAAACGCAAGATCTGCTGGCCACTGTCCCCGTGCCTGCCGGCACCAACTTTGCTCGCGAGATGCTGATGAATGTGGGCAATGTGTCCAGTAAAGGGGTGGAAGTGAGCGTTACTGCCAACCTGCTCTCTAACCGCGATTGGAACTGGTCGGCTACTTTGAATGCTGCCTGGCAGCGCGTGCGCATCACCAATCTTTCATTGAATCCGAATGCGCCCAGTCCGGATACTCCGGTAGGTTGGATGGAATCAACTCCGATTCAGGTGTTCTCCACCAATTATGCTCCTTATTCCTATTTCCTTTACAAGCAGATTTATGATGAAAAGACAGGGCGTCCGGTAGAAGGTTTGTATGCCGATTTAACCGGGGATGGAAAGGTAGACGATTCTGACCGTTATCACACCCATTCGCCGATGCCCGATTGGATTTTCGGATTCAGTACATCGCTCAGCTTCAAGAAATGGACGTTGAGCACTTCGCTTCGAGCCAATGTGGGCCAATATCTGTACAACGGATCGGCAGCCAATATGGGAGCATGGGAGTGTACTACCTGGAGCACTGGTCAGATAAATAACTTAAATGCCGATTTTCTCGATACTCATTTTCAGAAGAGACAATATATGAGTGATCATTATCTGTCGAATGCTTCTTTCTTGCGTATGGACAATTTGCAATTATCCTATGACTTTGGCAAAGTGCTGAAAGCATGCAATTTGCAGGTATCGGCTATGATTCAGAATGTATTTACTATTACCAAATATAATGGTGTGGATCCGGAAGTAGCCAGCGGCATTGACAGTTCCTTGTATCCGCGTCCGCGTACTTATTCACTTACGTTAGGTTTAAATTTCTAAAAGATGCAGACTATGAAACAATATTTCAATATAATAAAGAAGGTTGCAGGAACCTGTCTTGTATGTGTTTCTTTGCTGATGGGCACCTCTTGTGTGGATGACCTTAATCAGACTCCTCACATAGGCGTTACGTCCGAAGCGATTTACTCTTCCGTTGAGGGATACCGTTCGGTGCTCGCTAAAATTTATGCAAGCTACAGCCTGGTAGGACAAGAAAAGGGAGGCGGACAGGACCTTTCATCCAATAGTGGTTACGACTTGTTGCGTTGTCTTTTTCATCTTCAGGAAGGACCCACAGACGAATGCGCCTATCGCTGGATGTCGGGTGATAATTTATACTCCATAGCCTATATGCAATGGGATGCTACCGAGCCTAATATCAGTGATGTATATTACCGGCTCTATTATTCTATCGCTGTAGTAAATGAGTTCTTGCGCCACACAGATGAGGCTTCGTTGGCACGGTTTTCGCCGGAAGAACAGGCTGAAATCCGTTGTTTTGCAGCTGAAGCCCGCTTTATGCGAGCACTCGACTACTGGTTTGTGCTCGACCTCTTCGGCAAGGGTCCGTATGTCGATGTGCATACGCCCACCACAGCCTATACACCCGAAGCATACGACAGCCAGGCTTTGTTCTCTTTTATCGAACGCGAATTGAAGGACATAGAAAACAGTTTGCCGGAAACATCGGCTTATGGAAGGGCCAACCGGGCGGCTGTGTGGGCTTTGGCTTCCCGCCTGTATCTCAACGGGGAAGTGTACACCGGCAAGAACTATGCTACCGAGTGTATCACCTATTCCAATAAACTGATTGCTCCGCGCATCTATTTCCTGGAAGATGACTTCAGCAAGCTCTTTAATGCAGACAACGATAAGCGTACGCATGAAATCATTTTTGCTTTTTATACTGACGGCAATGAATCGATGACTTGGGGGGCTTGCACGAATCTGGTACATGGTTGCTGCGGCAGTGATAATACTCAAGACCCTGCCAAATATGGCATTAAAAGCGGATGGGGCAACTACCGCGTGCGGGGAGAGTATGCCGAGTTGTTTGGTGATGTGGCCAGCTGTAAAGACAAGCGCTGTCTGCTTTGGACCGACGGACAGAACCAGTATTTTGATAAGGCTTTGGATGATGGAGCCTGCGGATACCATTCAGAGAAATGGACCAACCTCACCGATGGCGGTGAGATGTCGGGCGATCCGGCTGTGAACGGAGTGGATACAGATTTTCCCATGTTTCGTTTGGCAGAAGTTTATTTAAACTGTGCAGAAGCCGTGTTGAGAGGCGGAGAAGGTATGACTCGGGCGCAGGCACTGGCTTTGGTAAACGAAGTGCGTGCGCGTGCGTATGGAGATGAGAGCGGAAATATCAGTGATGCTCAATTCAATCTTGACTTTATGCTGGATGAGCGCGGAAGAGAAATGTTGTATGAAAACATTCGTCGCACAGACTTGGTGCGCCACGGTAAGTTTACCACTGATAAATATATCTGGCAGTGGAAAGGCGGTGTAGCTTCCGGCCGGGCTGTCGACAGCCGATACAACCGCTATCCTATTCCGGCAAGTGAGGTGGCTGCCAATCCTAATTTGTCTAATCCTGAATATTAAAAACAATCGATCATGAAAATACTGAATAGATGGATACTGATGCTGACGGTGATATGCACTGGTCTGCTGTCTTCTTGCGAGAATGACGGTGATATGATTTATACGGCAGGCGGAGCCGAAATAGCATTGAAAGGGAACACGTCCGATATCGTTCTGAGCGTCGAGAGCTTAGATGCTTTGGCTTTGACGCTGTATTGGAATGAAAATGGTTCGCTGACATCTTCCGATCCGAGGGTGGAGTTGCCCGATGGGGTGATACAGAATAAAATCGAACTATCGGCTAAGGCTGACTTTTCAACTTCCGTCTCCGTTGCCATGGACAACGGAGAGTATGAATATCAGTTTACCTGCGGGGATTTGAACGCCTATCTCACCAAACTGGGGTTTGAACCGGGAGTCAAAGCACCGCTTTACATCCGCGTGAATGCTCAGCTAGCAGAGAACATGGAACCGCAATATTCCGAGACGCTGGTGGTGCAGGTCACTCCCTATAAGATAGATACCACCGTGGCTCACTATCTTGATAAAGATAAGGCAGATACGGGCATCGTTCTTTACAGTGCGGAAGACAATCATGTCTATAGCGGCTTTGTAGGTGCCGGTGCATGGGGCAACTGGTGGCTCAGAGAAGGGGATGGAACGGTATGGGGCAATGACGGTGTTAGCGGCACTCCCTTTGTTCTTTCTTCTGCTTCTACTGCATGGAATTTCTGGTATCCCGGTTTTTCCGGCTGCTATTATACGGTGGTGAATATTCCGGGCAATGAATGGACGGCTTTGTTTATTGAGTCGCTGACGGTGAGCGGAGATGTGCAAGGGGAGATGACGTACGACCGCAAGGCCAATCAGTGGACACTGCACGTGAGCGGGGAAGCCCGCGAGGCTAATTTGATCATCAGCGGCACAGGCAAGCAATACAATGTGGCTTCCGGTACGGATGATGCAGCAGCTGTAGTAGCGCAAGTAGGCTTCGGTGGCAGTGCTTCTGCTTTGAGCTTTAATCCCGTTGGGGCTGGTTCTGCTATTTCGCTCACGCTTCCGGCAGGTGAATGTGATCTGATTCTCGACTTGAATCATCCACGCGGTTGGACGCTGACAACAGGTACTTCCACTAATCCGCCGGCTGAAGAAGTAAACGAACTGCTGTGGGTGGTAGGCCACAATGATGCTTTCCCGGGTGGAGGATGGAATTTTGATTCCTGGCTGCGGCTGTACAATGAAGACGGCCTCAATTATGGCGGTGTACTGAATATATATTCGCAGTGGGGATACAAACTGTATAAGGAAGAAGGCAATTGGGACAGCTTCTGGTCGATGGTAGACGGCGGTACTGCTTTTGAAGGCAAACTGGAGGCCAACGGGGAAACAAACATTCAGGCTCCGGAGCAGGGATTGTATGTCATGGATGTGTCGTTGAGCGGTCTGAATTACAAGTTGGTACCTGTATCGTCAGTGAGCTATTCGGGGCTGAATGATGACTGGACTTTGAAAGCAATGTCGTCCACGCAGACGCCGGGTGTTTACACGGCTGTGGTGGAAAAAAAGGCGGCTTCTCCCTATGGAGTGAAAATCATCATCAACGACAACTGGGACTTGGCATTCGGAGGAGGCAGTGGTGTGCTTCGCCTTTATCAGGACGGGTTTGATGGAGACAATGCATTGTCCAACGGCACTTATACGCTGACCGTCAATCTTTGTGAAGGTACTTATTCTTATAAACAAAACTGAAACTGAAACAGAAATCAAAACTGAAATTGAACATGAAAAATACGATATTATCTATGCTGTTGGGGCTGGCTCTTCTGGGAGGAGCCTGCACCGAAGAGAGCCCTGTTACAGTGAAGCCTGAAGGAGACGGACAGGCTCCTGTAGAAATAGACCGCTCAGCCTTTGCCTGTGGGGCGGATGTGAGTTGGGTCACCTGGCTGGAAGCCAAAGGATACACGTTTTTCAATCAGGAGGGTGTACAGAAAGAATGTATGCGTCTGCTGAAAGAAGACTGTGGGGTCAATGCTATCCGGCTGCGTGTGTGGGTCAATCCGTCCGAAGGGTGGAACAATGTATCCGATGTTGTAGTGAAGGCTCGCCGGGCGCATCAGTTGGGTCAGCGGGTGATGATTGATTTTCATTTTTCGGATACTTGGGCCGACCCGGCCAATCAGACTGTGCCGGCTGCCTGGGCCGATATGGACTTAGCTCAGCTCAAGGTGGCCATGACTGCTCATATTACTGAGATGCTGACAGCCTTGCAGGAAATGGGTGTGACCCCCGAATGGGTGCAGATCGGCAATGAAACGCGGCATGGAATGATGTATCCGTTGGGTAAGAAAGACGCTCATTTTGCCGAACTGGTGGACAATGGCTACGAGGCTGTCAAATCGGTGTTTCCCGAAGCAAAGGTGATTGTTCATCTGGACAGTGGCGACCGCCTGGATCTTTATACTTCTATCTTTGGCATTCTGAAGGAAGCCAATGCGCGTTATGACATGATTGGCATGTCGCTCTATCCCGACCCGTCCAACTGGGAAGATACGGTAAACAAATGTCTGGAGAATATCGGCAAACTGCATGAAGCTTACGGCAAACGGCTGGTGATAGCCGAAATCGGCATGGATTATCAGCAGCCTGAGAAGGCCGACTTGATGATGCGGGCCATGGTGAAGGGCTGTCAGGACAGTGAGGTGGTCGACGGTATATTCTGGTGGGAGCCGGAAGCTCCTGCATCCGAAGGCTATAGCAAAGGTTGTTTTCAAGACGGCATGCCTACCCAAGCCTTGGATGTGTTCAAGGAGATAAAATAGGCAGTGATGCAAGTGCTGCTGATCAATCAAGATAGAGGAGGAATATTCAATTAATAAATCGAATCAATTAATAAATCGAATCAATAATACCAATGAAGAGTCAAATAGTACAAAAAAAACGAATCACATGGCTTATAGTCTGCTTGCACCTCATCTTTGGGTGTATCGGGGCGCGGGCTGCTACGCCCGACGGAGATTTTGCCTGTGGGGCGGACGTGAGTTGGATTACGCAGATGGAGGCTGAAGGGCGCAAGTTCTATACGCCGGGTGATGTGCGTCAGGAGATGGAGTGTATGCAGTTGCTCAGAGATTATTGCGGAGTAAATTCCATTCGTCTGCGTGTGTGGGTCAATCCGAAAGACAAATGGAATGGGGTAGAAGATGTAGTTGTGAAAGCTTGCAGAGCAAAGGCTTTGGGAATGAGAATAATGATTGATTTCCATTTCTCGGATACTTGGGCCGATCCGGGGCATCAGGTGATGCCGGAGGCTTGGAAAGGGCTGCCTTTCGAAGCACAGGTTGAGGCTTTGTCTGAGCATGTGAAATCCACCCTTTTTGCCTTGAAGCAGGTTGGTGTGGAACCCGAATGGGTGCAGGTGGGTAATGAGACCACTCCGGGCATGATGCTTCCGGTGGGGGCAGTGGAGAATCCGGTGCAGCTTACTGCACTGAATAATGCCGGTTATGATGCTGTGAAGGCAGTCTTCCCGCGTGCGAAAGTAATTGTGCATCTGGACAACGGGTTTGACCGATTCCGTTTTGAGCGTATGTTCGACATTTTGCGTGATCATGGGGGAAAGTATGACATGATAGGCATGTCGCTCTACCCTTATTGGGCTGTTCAGAATGAAGGTTTTAACGACTGGACGGATGTGGCCGATGCTTGCAGGGCGAATGTTGATTATCTGAAGAAGAAATACGGCAAGCCGGTGATGATTTGCGAGATTGGTATGCCATACGACCAGGGAGAGGTCTGCAGGCAGCTTATAGCCAAGATGATGCAGGCCGATGTGGAAGGTATATTCTACTGGGAGCCGCAAGCGCCCAACGGCTATAACGGTGGTTATAATATGGGTTGTTTTGAGAATGATGCGCCAACAGTGGCTTTGGATGCTTTTAAAAACAAATAAAAACGGTTATGAAATTACGATATTCATTTATTTTCTTGTTATTTTTATCATCGGTTGATTTGTATGCACAGCGCAGCATACAGACTTTGAAAGAAGGATGGCAGTTCTGCAAGGGGGATGCTTTTGAGGAAAGCCGCAGTCAGCGGGTACGTGTGCCGCACGACTGGGCCATTTACGGTCCGTTCAACCGCAAGCACGACTTGCAAGTGGTGGCTGTGGAGCAGAACGGAGAGAAGGAGGCTACCGTGAAGACCGGGCGTACCGGCGGACTGCCCTTTATCGGTAAAGGGGTATATCGCACTGCCTTTCACCTTCCCGACACGGCCCGCCGCTCGGTGACTCTTGTCTTCGACGGGGTGATGAGTCATCCGCGGGTGAAACTCAATGGAAAAGAGGTGGCCTACTGGCCCTATGGATATAATTCTTTCTATGTAAATGTGGATGGAGTGGCTCTTCCCGGAGAAAACCGGTTGGAGGTGAGTTGTGAAAATAAGGAAGGGCAGTCCCGGTGGTATCCCGGAGCGGGGATTTATCGGAATGTGCATGTGGTATCCACCCACAGGGTGCACATTCCGGTGTGGGGCACCTATGTTACTACACCCGAAGTGTCGGAAGCATTTGCTTCCGTCCGGCTGGATGTGCAGGTGGCTGGTGCTGCGCGTGAGCAGCAAGTGCAGGTGTCTACTGTGGTGATGGATGCCGACGGTCGTCAGGTGGCTCGTTCCGAAGGCAGCCTGTGTGCCCGTGGACAGGCATATACGCAGTCTTTCCTCATCCAGCAGCCCCGGCTGTGGAGCCCCGATACGCCGCATCTGTATACAGCTCGCACTACGCTGAAAGTGGACGGAGTGGCTGTGGACAGCTACGACACGCGTTTCGGTGTGCGTTCCATAGCTTATGTGCCCGAAAAGGGGTTCTTTCTGAACGGAAAGGCCACCAAGTTCAAGGGAGTGTGCAATCATCACGATCTGGGTCCCTTGGGGGCAGCCGTCAACCGTTCGGCGCTTCGTCATCAGATAGAGTTGCTCAAGGACATGGGAGCTAACGCCATCCGCACGGCCCACAACATGCCGGCACCGGAACTGGTGGAACTGTGTGATGAGCTGGGCATGATGCTGATGATTGAACCTTTCGATGACTGGGGCTTCCGTCCGAAGTCGCCCAACGGCTATGGTGCGGTGTTTCATGAGTGGGCCGAGCGCGATATGGACCATATGGTGCGGCATTACCGCAACAGTCCTTCGGTGGTGATGTGGTCGGTGGGCAATGAAGTGCCCAGCCAGTGGGGGGCTCCCGGTATGGACGAACTGATGCGTCTGCGTCGGGTAGTGAGAGAACTTGACAGTACCCGCCCCATTACCTGCGGTATGGATCAAATCGGTGCTGTGCTTGGCAACGGCTTCGCGGCAGCGCTCGATATCTCCGGCTTCAACTATAAACCCCAGCATTACGACAAGGCCTATAAGGAATTACCGCAGAAACTCATACTCGGTTCGGAGACAGCCTCTACCGTTTCTTCCCGCGGACAGTATTTCTTCCCGGTGCGTTTTGCCGACCATCAGGTGGTGCTCCATCCCGGCAATCAATCCAACAGTTACGACAACGAAAGCTGTTCGTGGTCCAATGTGCCCGACTTGGATTTTGCCCGCGATGATGATCATCCTTGGGTTATCGGCCAGTTTGTGTGGACCGGCTTCGACTATTTAGGCGAGCCTTCTCCCTACGACACCGATGCCTGGCCCAGCCATAGTTCGGTATTCGGCATCATCGACTTGGCTTCTCTGCCCAAAGACCGCTATTACCTCTACCGTGCACAGTGGAACAGGCAGTCGCCCACGCTGCATGTGCTTCCCCATTGGAACTGGAAGGGCAGGGAGGGGGAGATTACTCCCGTTTTCGTCTACACTTCCTATCCCAAAGCCGAACTGTTTATCAACGGCAAGAGCCAGGGGATGAGAGAAAAGAACGACTCTACCGTGTACAACCGCTACCGGTTGATGTGGATGGATACGCGTTACGAACCTGGTGAAGTGAAGGTGGTAGCCTACGATGAGCAGGGCCGAAAAACGGAAGAAAAGGTGGTGCGCACAGCAGGAAAAGCCCATCATCTGGTGCTTTCCAGCAATCGCCGCCAGCTCACGGCTGATGGAGAAGAACTGGCCTACATCACGGTGCAGGTGGCCGACAAGCAGGGAAACCCTGTTCCTACCGATACACGTGCAGTGAGATTCACGGTGAGCGGTGAGGGGCAGTTTGAAGCCACTGCCAACGGCGACCCCACTTCGCTCCGCTCGTTTCAGCAGCCCGAGATGGATTTGTTTGCCGGAGCTGCTACAGTCGTTGTGCGTAGCGGGAAAACCCCCGGTCATCTCACGCTGAAGGTCACAGCCCGCGGTGTGCAGCCGGCTGAGCTCACCCTTCCGGTGAAGTAAACATACAGCCCCTCAGCCCGTTATAGAGTCGTTTCCAGAGATTGGATTCCTTTACCGGTCCGTCTCCCAGGCAGTGCTCTATAACGGGCTGTTGTGGTATAGCCTGAAGGCAATGGCGTTTATAGATTGCTGTGTAGATACATTCCGGTGAACCCGCTTTCTTTCTTCTCAGCAAGCGGCCGGATGAAAGTTTTGTGCCCGAAAAGTATGCAGGGTAGAATAAAAAATTGTATTTTTGTCCCAATTTACTAAAACAACGGGTTATGAATACCATTCAGATAAAAGACAAACAATTTACAGTTTCCATCAAGGAACAAGATATTCAGAAAGAAGTGATTCGTGTAGCTAATGAAATAAACAGAGATTTGGCAGGTAAGAATCCGCTTTTCCTCAGCGTGCTGAACGGCTCGTTCATGTTCACAGCTGATTTGTTGAAACACATCACCATCCCTTGCGAGATTTCGTTCGTGAAACTGGCTTCCTATCAAGGGGTTACTTCTACAGGAGTTATCAAGGAAGTGATTGGTCTGAATGAGGATATCAGCGGACGCACCATCGTCATTGTGGAAGACATCGTAGATACAGGCCTCACGATGCAGCGCCTGCTCGAAACGCTGGGTGCGCGCGGTCCGAAGGAAATCCACATCGCTTCGTTGCTGGTGAAACCCGACAAGCTGAAAGTGGACCTCGATATTGAATATGTGGCCATGAAGATACCCAACGATTTCATCGTGGGCTACGGGTTGGATTACGACGGATTCGGACGCAACTATCCCGATATCTACACCGTGGTGGAGAATCAAATAGAAGATTGAGAATCAAATATAAATTAATTTTTAGGTAAAAAAGATGTTGAACATTGTAATTTTCGGTGCTCCGGGTTCAGGCAAAGGAACTCAGAGCGAGCGTATTGTAGCGAAGTATGGCATCAACCATATCTCTACAGGTGATGTATTGCGTGCTGAAATCAAGAACGGCACAGAACTTGGCAAAACTGCTAAAGGTTTCATCGATCAGGGTCAGTTGATTCCCGATGAACTGATGATTGATATTCTGGCAAGCGTATTCGACAGCTTCAAAGACAGCAAAGGTGTGATTTTCGACGGTTTCCCAAGAACGATTGCACAGGCTGAAGCGCTGAAGAAGATGTTGGCAGAAAGAGGACAGGAAGTATCTGTGATGCTCGACCTCGAAGTGCCCGAAGACGAACTGATGGTTCGCCTGATCAAGCGTGGACAGGAATCTGGCCGTGCTGACGACAACGAAGAAACAATCAAGAAACGTCTGACTGTATATCATTCTCAGACAGCTCCGTTGATCGACTGGTACAAGAACGAAGGTAAATATCAGCACATCAACGGCTTGGGTACTATGGAAGGTATCTTTGCTGACATTTGCGAAGCAGTAGACAAGATCTAAAAAACAGTGATTTGTGTTTAGTGATTGGCAGCTCTCCCGCAAGGCAGACTGCCGAGCGCTAAGCACATTTTTTATCTAAGCGCATTTTTTTCGTGCATTTCAGCATGATTTCAGCATGAATTTCGTATCATGTATTTTGCATTTCAGCATGAATTCTGCATGAATTTCGCGCATTTTTTGATTGTCAATCTGTATAGAAATTATCCATTTAAATATTCTATCAACTTTTTAATACTCTATCAACGTGGCTGAATCGAATTTTGTAGATTACGTAAAGATTTACTGTCGCTCGGGTAAGGGCGGAAGAGGCTCTACGCACATGCGACGCGAAAAATATTGTCCTAATGGAGGTCCCGACGGAGGCGATGGCGGAAGAGGGGGCCATATCATTCTGCGCGGTAACCGCAACTATTGGACGCTGCTTCACCTCAAATACGACCGCCATGCCATGGCCGGTCATGGAGAGTCGGGAAGTAAAAACCGGAGTTTCGGCAAAGACGGTGCGGATAAAATTATTGAAGTGCCCTGCGGCACGGTGGTTTATAACGCTGAAACCGGCGAATACATCTGCGATGTGACGGAAGACGGACAGGAAGTCATCCTGCTGAAAGGCGGACGCGGCGGACTGGGTAACTGGCATTTCAAGACGGCCACCCGTCAGGCTCCCCGCTTTGCTCAGCCGGGCGAACCGATGCAGGAAATGACGGTCATCATGGAGCTGAAGTTGCTGGCCGATGTCGGTCTGGTGGGATTCCCCAACGCCGGAAAGTCTACGCTGCTTTCCTCTGTCTCAGCTGCCAAGCCTAAGATTGCCGATTATCCTTTTACTACCCTCGAACCCAACCTCGGCATCGTGTCCTACCGCGACGGCAAGTCGTTTGTCATGGCCGATATCCCCGGTATCATCGAAGGGGCCAGCCAGGGTAAGGGACTGGGACTGCGCTTCCTGCGCCACATCGAGCGCAACTCGCTGCTGCTCTTTATGGTGCCGGCCGACAGCGACGACATCCGTAAGGAATATGAAATTCTGCTGGGTGAGTTGCGCACGTTCAACCCCGAAATGCTCGACAAGCAGCGGGTGCTGGCCATCACCAAGAGTGATATGCTCGATCAGGAACTGATGGACGAGATCGAGCCCACACTGCCCGAAGGCATCCCGCACGTGTTCATCTCATCGGTAGCCGGAATGGGTATTTCTACCTTGAAAGATATTCTTTGGGAAGAACTGAATAAGGAAAGCAACAAGATTGAATCCATCGTTCACCGTCCGAAAGACGTCAGCCGCTTGCAGCAGGAGCTCAAGGATATGGGCGAAGACGAGGACATCGAATATGAATATGACGATGCGGATGATGACGCGGATGATTTCGACTTTGAATACGAAGAGGAAGACTGGGAAGAGAAGTAATTCCTTCCGTTTTGCAGCTACTTTTCTTTTAAGAGATATCGGAAGCCGTTTGCAGCAGCTCTTCTTTTAAGAGATATCGGAAGCCGTTTGCAGCAGCTCTTCTTTTAAGAGATATTGGAGCTGTTTGCAGCAGCTTTTCTTTTAAGAGATATCGGAGCCGTTTGCAGCAGCTTTTCCTTTTGGAAAACACAGCGAAAGCTGATTATAAGAACATGATTTATTTAAGTCAAGATAAAGAACTGATGGGGTATCGTCTGCTGGACGCATGCCCCTTTCTTGCTCATTTTGTGACCACACGCCAGGGAGGAGTGAGCCGGGGGACGTATGCCTCGTTCAACTGCTCGCCCTATACATCGGATGCCAGTATCCATGTGATGCAGAACCAGCAGCACTTGCTGCGTCTCCTCAAGCATCCGGTGCGCGAGCTGGTGCTTCCTCACCAGGTGCACGGTTGCGAGATTCAAACCATCGGTGCCGATTTCTTCACGCGTCCGCTGGAAGAGAGGCGCACGCTGCTCGAAGGGGTCGATGCGCTCATCACCCGTGAGCCCGGTGTCTGTATCGGAGTGACTACGGCCGACTGCGTGCCTGTGCTTCTTTGCGATACAAAATGCCGTGTAGTGGCAGCCGTACATGCCGGATGGAAGGGTACCGTGAAACATATCGTAGCCCTCACGATGCAGCGTCTTCGGGCCGAATTCGGAACCGAGGGTCGCGATGTTCTTGCTGCCATCGGACCCAGCATCTCGCTTTCCTCTTTCGAGGTGGGTGATGAGGTGGTGGAGGCATTCAGAGAGGCAGGATTTGCGGTAGAGGAGTTGGCCAGCCGCTTCCCCGTTTCTTCTGATTTGTCTGCCGCAAGTTCAAGTCCGGGCAAATACCATATAGATTTGTGGGAAGCCAACCGCAGGGAACTGCTTGAGGCAGGTGTGCCTGCTGCCCAGATTGAGACTGCCGGCATCTGTACCTATCAGCATCACGAGCAGTTTTTCTCGGCCCGGCGGCTGGGCATCGATTCCGGTCGCATCCTGTCGGGAATCATGATTGTTTGAATGAGCTTCTTTTTTCAACCCCATGATGCAAAAAAAATAAAAACAATGAAATTTGACATATCTGTTTCAGAAGAATTGAAGAGTGCTGCTCCGCAGTATGCCGGTGCAGCCGTATATGCTGCCGTGAAGAATACGCCCCATAGCGAAGGTCTGTGGGAGGAGATTGCGGCTTTTACCCGCGAGCTGACCGCCACTACCCGGATGGAGGATATCAAGCTGCAGCCTGTCATTGCCGCCACCCGCGAGGCCTACAAGCGTTGCGGCAAGGACCCCGGACGCTACCGTCCCTCTGCCGAAGCGCTGCGTCGCCGACTGATGCGCGGCATTGACCTTTACCAGATTGACACGCTGGTGGATTTGATAAACTTGGTGTCTCTGCGCACCGGACATTCCATAGGCGGTTTTGATGCCGACAAGATAGAAGGAAGCACTTTGGTGTTGGGAGTCGGTAAGGCTGGTGAGCCTTTTGAGGGAATCGGGCGCGGTGTGCTCAATATCGAAGGATTGCCTGTCTACCGCGATGCTGTGGGCGGTATCGGTACCCCCACCAGTGATCATGAACGCACGAAGATGGACCTCGGTACTACGCATATCTTGGCGTTGGTCAATGGCTACAACGGCAAGGAAGGCTTGCAGGAAGCAGCCGAAATGATTCAGTCTCTGCTCCGGAAATATGCCGGCTCTGATGGCGGAGAGGTATATTATTATGAATGATTTTCATAACTGAAACTGAAACAACTGATTCAGCTGATTCAGCTAAAATTGAAAATTGCAACTGACACAACTGATTCAACTGATTCAGCTGAAATTGAAAATTAAAAACTGAAACTGAAACAACTGAAACCGAAACAACTGTTTCGATTTGCTTTTGATTCAGATCTGGTTTTAACTGTAGTAATCTGATTTTATT
>Peterbilt_p1__coassemble_155_pt1 | contig 51861 bp, 35 predicted proteins | sample Peterbilt_p1__metabat2_high_PE_029 | metagenome-assembled genome bin Peterbilt_p1
TCAAAAATGTATTGATTTGAATCCGCGACTAGAACAACATGTTGGATATAAATAAAACCTTAATCTATGAGTCGTCAATTTGAAATTGCTAAACAAATTATTGAAGAAACGTGCCCTAAACGTAAATTACAATTGGGTAGCATCCAGCTGTTTGCAGAAATTATCCAATGCAAAAAAATCCAAAAAGGTGATATAATACTAAATGAAGGTGATGTATGTAATAGCTTGTTCTACATCGAGCTGGGCCTGGTAAGACAACATTATGTCAAGTACGGAAAAGACATGACGGAACACATCTCATGTGAAAGGAATGTAGTATGGTGTATCCAGAGTTATTTTAATCAGAAACCGACTAGACTAATCATTGAAGCATTGGAACCCTGCATCATTTGGGAGATTCCACGTGAAGCCATGGAGCGCGAAGCCGATGTAAACAGTGATTTCGCCTATCTATATAGACGTATCTTTGAGGATTCCTTGATCCTTTCCCAAATCAAAGCCGATATTCTACGCTTTGAATCGGCGAAGGACAAGTATAATAAATTGATGCAACTATTTCCAGAAATCATCCAAAGGGCACCATTGACTCATATTGCTTCTTATCTCCAAATGTCTTTGGAGACATTAAGTAGAGTCCGGTCTTCCAAATCTTTATAGTATTGATGATAACATATTTATAAATCTAATTACTAGGGTGTCCAGTTTGATGTTCCAGTTTTTAGATCAAAATAGATATGACACAAGTTTCAAAGCACTGATAATCATGTTTCTTTAATATATGTTGACCTAATGAATTAGCTACACTTTTTTTATGTGTTAAGATTGCACCTAAATACAATACTGTTTTAGTTTATAATCAATATCTTAAGTTGATAAATCAATGTCAAAAACGAGAACGTAGAACAGGACACCCTATCAATTAATTATGAACAGCGGGGCATTCATCGGCTGATTGCCTATTGGGAGAAATTACATCAGTCCGAAGCAGTCCATGTGGATAAAGAACTGCTGCCGTTGGGATGTTTCCACATACCTCTTTATAAAAGATTTGATTTCTATTTGGGAATAGGTGGGATGCTTTTCTTATTGTTTGCTGTATCCCTTGTAAGTTCTTATTCGTCTTTTTTAGTATTGTTGCCGATTGCTCTGATGGTGATGTATATAATTATGTTAATAGGTCCCAATTTGTATACCTATGAATTGACACCTACTCATTTCTGTCTTCATCATCCATTCTTTTTTAATCCGATTGCATTTAGCTGGGAAGAGATTGGCTGTATCATGAATTATTCGGCTAAAATGAACTTCTTGATTATTTGTACCAAGGACTATGCATACCATACGTATAGAGTAGGGTATTTCCTTCCCAAAGAATGGCTGGAAAACATGAAAAAAGCAGGCGTCGTTGTTCTATAGCTTCTTCGGCAGCGTCACATGAAAATGGCGATTGTCCGTGTGCTGTTCCAATAAGATGGAAACCATTTCTGCCACCTTTTCCGGATGTTGCCGGGCGATGTCATGGTCTTCGTGAATGTCGTTCTTCAGATTATAGAGTGAAGGGATTCCTTTTTTCACAATGAGCTTCCAGTCGTCCATGCGTAATGCCATTTGGTCGGTTTCGTTGAATTCCCAGTATAAGAATGTATGTTTCTGCTGGTTCTTCTTGCCCAGTAGCGTGGGCACCAAGGAGATTCCGTCGAAATAATCGTTTTCCTTTTGCGGGTTGCGGTATTTCTTCTCGTAATGCTTCACTCCAGCCAGTTCGCTGAATGTGGGCATCAGGTCGTAGAACGCACAGAGGTGGTCGTTGGTTTGACCGGCTTTCACTTGTCCCGGCCAGCGTACGATAAACGGCACGCGGATACCTCCTTCGTGGCATTGGCGTTTCAGACCGCGTAGCTTGCCGTCTCTGCCGAAGAACGTGGGGTCGGCTCCTCCTTCTTCATGCGGGCCGTTGTCGCTGGAGAAGATGACCAGTGTGTTTTCATCCCATCCTTTTTCTTTTAGTTTTTGCAGAATCTCGCCGACGTAGGTATCGAGTCGGGTAATCATGGCTGCAAACTGGGCATGGGTGTGGGTCGTGGCATTGTAGCGCGACCAGATATCACCCAGGTAGGTTTTATCCGGTTGGAATTGGGCTTTGTATGCAGCTAAAATTGAATCCTCGGGTTGTACCAGTTCGGCATGGGGCAGGGTGTAGGTGAAGACACCGAAGAAAGGTTGTTTTTCGTTCTGGCTGTCTAGCCATTCCATCGCTTTCTGGTGGATGAGATCGGCTGAGTATTGCGGACGTTTCCGGTAATCGTCTCCCTGCATCGGGTATCGGATATTGTCTTCCATGATCACGCGTACGACTCCTGTATCTCCTAAAGCTTTGCTGTACCGGTTGAGAAAATTGGGATAGTAAAGGTGAGCCTGAAACTGACAGATGAATCCGAAGTATTCATCGATTCCTCTCTTGTCGGGGGTGGAGCACGAACCTTCATATCCGCCGGCCCATTTACCGAACATGCCGGTAGCGTATCCCTGTTCCTTCATGATCTCGGGCAGGATAACGTGTTCGGGGTCGTAGGGATGTTGTCCCACCCGTACATAATCTTCATTTTCTCCATATTTCATGGTGGGGACATCTTTCCAATATTCCTTGTTGCCCCGCACTTCGCAATGTCCGGTGTGCTGACCTGTCATGAAGGAGGCTCTGGAGGGTGCACTTACCGGACTCCCTGCATAGGCTTGCGTAAATCTCATCCCTTCCCGGGCCATCTTGTCGATGTGGGGGGTGCGGATGAAAGGTTGTCCATAACATCCCAAATCTCCGTATCCCATATCATCACAGAGGATGAAGAGAATGTTAGGCTGTTTGTTCTCTTTTTGTGCACAGGCAGGCAAGGCAGATACGAGAAGTGTACTGCCAAGCCCTATGAGTGAAATTGATTTTGGATTCATCGTTTCAATGTGATTAAAATTTGTCAGTCAATTAACTTTTTCCCTTCTCGTACCTCTTTCAGTATACGAGCCAGTTCCGCTACTTTTTCCTTCTCCTTTTCAGCATAGTTCTTGCTTTCACTCTTTTCTTTCATGCGGTAGAGTTGCGGTTGGAGAGAGTAGCCTGTTTCGATTTTGGGACCCCATGGAACCATTTTGGGACCTTTGCTCGGTTCGATGTATTTCCAGTCTTTTGTGCGTACAGACAGGGTATGATTGGCTGCCTGTTCAATGACCCACGGACGGTGTTTCTTTTCTTTATCCAGCCAGGTATTCAGGAAATTGTAGCTGTCGGGAGCTGCCCCTTTCGGAAGGACCGTTCCTGTCAAAGCCGCCAACGAAGCCAGCCAGTCGATTTGCGAAACCAGACAATCGGATGTGGCGCCTTTTTTGATGACAGCCGGCCAGCTCACAATAGCTGGTACGCGGGTGCCTCCTTCAAATGTGCTGTATTTGCCTCCTCTCAGTTTTCCGGTCGGGGAATGTCCGTTGAGCAGTTCTTCGGCTCTGTCCTGATAGCCGTCGTCTACTACCGGACCATTGTCGCTGGAAAGGATAATCAGGGTGTTTTCACTCAGTCCCAATTTCTCCAGGGTATGCATGATTTCACCTACACAGTGATCAAACTGCATGATGGCATCTCCTCTCAGTCCCATGGAACTTTTACCTCTGAAGCGTTCGTGCGGAAAACGAGGAACATGGATGTCGTTAGTGGCAAAATAGAGGAAGAACGGCTTCTTTTGGTTGGCTTCGATGAACCGGAGGGCATGTGCTGTGAGCGAATCGGCAATATGCTCGTCTTTCCACAGCGCTTTTCCGCCACCTTTCATGTAGCCGATGCGGGAGATGCCGTTGACGATGGACATGTCGTGTCCGTGACTGGGCTTCAGGTTGTAAAGCAGTTCCGGATTGTTTTTGCCGGTAGGTTCTCCTTCGAAATTCTTTTGATAGCTTACTTGAATCGGTGCACTGGGGTCATAGTTGGCCACTCGGCCGTTTTCAATGTACACGCAAGGCACCCGGTCGGCTGTAGCCGCCATGATGTAGTGGTAGTCAAAACCCAAGTCTCCCAATGCGCAAGGCAAGTATGCGTTCCAGTCCTGTGTTCCGGTTTTCTCACCCAACCCCAAGTGCCATTTGCCGATGGCAGCAGTGGCATAGCCTGCGCTTTTGAACATGTCGGCCATCGTGTATTGTTCGGGGCGAATAATCATTCCAGCATTGCCTGCTGCTACATCAGTGCCTTTTTTGCGCCAGGCATATTCGCCTGTCAGCATGGAGTAGCGGGAAGGGGTGCTGGTGGCTGCTGTAGCGTGTGCATGGGTGAACCGGATGCCCGATTGGGCCAGGCGGTCTACGTTGGGGGTTTGTACCTGTTTGGCTCCATAGCAGGACAAATCGCCGAATCCGAGGTCGTCGGCATAGATAAATACCACATTGGGCCTACTTGCCTGTGCAGAATGAGTAGGCTCGGCAACTTTACAATTGGCAGTTGCCGAGCATGCTGTTGTGGAAATTAAAGTCAGTGCGATGAATGATTTCATTTTAATTCAATGATTTCCTCGTTGCAGTTGGTTAACTTCTCAATACCTTCATTCGTTACCACCCAAGAGTTTTCAATACCGACAGGTCCTACTCCCAGAATGACGATTTTGGGTTCCAATGCAAAGACCATGCCGGGTTCCAGCTCTTGCTTCATCCGCGGAGCGATAACCGGTGCTTCATTGATTTCCAGCCCGATGCCATGGCCGATAAACTTGGCTTGCTGCTGAGTGCCCATAAATTTGTCGGCAAATCCGGCAGCGGTGACCATTTCGATGGCTGTATTGTACAGTTCTTCACAGGGCACTCCCGGTCCGGCAGTTGCAGCAATCTTTTCTTGAATGTCCAAACATACCTGATGAGCAGCGTATGCTTCTTCGGGCAGCTGGCCGATGGAGTAGACACGGCTCATGTCTCCCATGTAGCCATTGAAGTTGCCTCCGAGGTCTACCATGACGCTTTGACCTTCTTTCAGCGGTGTTTTGTTGGCTCCGCCCGGGAGAGCCGGATCGAGTCCTTGTCCGCCCAAAGCGAAATCATAGGGTGAGGGATAACCTGCGTTGTCACCTGTCAGCACGCTGCCCATGAAAATTTCCATGCTGCGTCCGAATACACGGAAAATGCCCAGACAGCCTTGCAAACGCATCAGTCGCTCTATCTCGATGGAAAACTCTAGGTCTGTCATTCCGGGGCGATATACAGTCGGTATCAGGTCGTAAGCCTTTGCATGTGCAATGCCCGAGCGGCGGAACAGTTCGATTTCTATGGATGTTTTTATGCTGCGGGCTTGGCGTATCAGCGGTGTGCCGTTGACAACTTGAGCTTCCGGAAAGAGCTTGGCCAGTCTGCAATATTCAGTGTAGGGCAGTTCGTCACCTTCGAGCATGATTTTGGCAGGAAGGGGGAGTCCCTGTTCTTTCAGCAGGTCAACAATCTGTTCCGGTTTGCGGATGGCAAAGGCATGTTCGCCGGTGATGTTGTTCGGTCGCTTGTAGAACAGCAAGGCTGGTGAATGAAGCGGCAGATAGAGGTAGCCGCTGACTACGCTTCCATTGGTGTAGATGAGGTTGGTATTACAAGTTATGAGTGCAGCATCAATGCCTTGTTGTGCCATCAGGCTGCGAATCTTATCGCGTCGAATTTTTAATTCGGGTTGTAGCATTTTGTTTATTTGTTAGTTGGTTAGTAATTTTCCTTTTTTAAATGCCACAAAGATAGTCAATTCCATGAAATATGGGAGTAAAATGCAGAAAATAGCGCCACCCGCGTCCTGTCACAGGAGGCGAGTGGCGCAAAACCACAAATACAAATACAACTAAACAAAGTCTTTTAAATAACTCCCTGAGCCATCATTGCATGGGCTACTTTCATGAAGCCGGCAATGTTGGCGCCTTTCATATAATTAATGTAGCCATCTTTTTCTGTACCATATTTCACGCATTGTTCGTGAATATCGTGCATAATCTGATGCAGGTGTTTGTCTACTTCTTCGGCTGTCCAGGAAATGTGCATTGCATTTTGCGTCATTTCCAAGCCTGATGTTGCTACACCACCGGCGTTGACTGCCTTACCCGGTCCGTACATGATATGGGCATTGATGAATGTATCAATAGCTTCCGGACGGCAACCCATGTTGGATACTTCACCTACACAGAATACACCGTTGTCTACCAACATCTTGGCATCTTCTTCGGCCAATTCATTCTGAGTTGCACAAGGCATGGCGATGTCCACTTTTTGTTCCCAAGGTTTCTTGCCGGGGAAGAAAGTGGCACCTGGGAATTTTTCTGCGTAAGGAGCCACGATATCGTTTCCGGATGCACGGAGTTCCAGCATGTAATCAATCTTTTCACCGCTGATGCCGTCGGGATCATAGATGTAACCGTCGGGACCGGAAATTGTTACGACCTTGGCACCCAATTCGGTAGCTTTCGTTGCTGCTCCCCAAGCTACGTTGCCAAATCCGGAGATAGCTACGGTTTTGCCTTCGAAGCTGGTACCTTTGTCTTTCAGCATAGACTGTACGAAATAGCAGGCTCCGAAACCGGTTGCTTCCGGACGGATACGTGAACCGCCGAATTCAAGTCCTTTACCTGTGAAAGTACCTGTATGTTCACGGGTCAGTTTCTTGTACATACCGAACATATAGCCTACTTCGCGTCCGCCAACACCGATATCACCGGCCGGTACGTCCATGTCAGGACCTAAATGGCGCCATAATTCAAGCATGAACGCCTGGCAGAAACGCATCACTTCACCGGCGCTCTTGCCGCGTGGTGAGAAATCGGAACCGCCTTTACCGCCGCCCATAGGCAGGGTAGTCAGGGCATTCTTAAATGTCTGTTCGAATCCGAGGAATTTCAGGATGGACAGATTGACGGAGTTATGGAAGCGGATACCGCCTTTGTATGGACCGATAGCGTTGTTGAACTGTACACGGTAACCGAGGTTAGTCTGTACTTCGCCCTGATCGTCTACCCATGTTACACGGAAAGTGAAGATGCGGTCGGGCTCTACCAGTCTTTCTATAATTTTTGCTTTTTCAAATTCAGGATGTTGATTGTATATATCTTCAATGGATAAAAGAACTTCTTTGACAGCTTGAAGATATTCAGATTCACCGGGATGTTTGGCCTCCAAAGAGGACAGGATTTGTTGAATGTTCATGATATTATAATTTAAAAGGTTAATTCTGATAAAATGTCAATCATCACACTGCAAATATAGGAATATTTTTGAAATGTGATTATTTTAAAGCAGTTTTTTTGATTAAATAATGATAAAATGATAGATTTATCCTTTCTGCAGGCTTTCTCGATACATCGTTATGTTGTAGAACATTTTTTTAGAACATAATTAAAATTAGCGCCGGCATTTTTTCTGAGATTTCGGTGGTTTGTGTTACCTTTGCGTGGGGGCTTGCGGGAGTGGCCGGCTTCCCTATGAAGAATATACAAATGAATACTTGAAAAGAAGGAGGAAGACGTTATGCTTAGTAAATATAAGTTGAATCAGCTCTACTTTAAAGATACGCAGTTTGCCAATCTGATGACTCGGCGCATATTCAATGTGCTGTTGATTGCCAATCCGTATGATGCGTTTATGCTCGAAGATGACGGGCGTATTGATGAAAAGATATTCAATGAGTATGCTTCGCTGTCGCTACGCTATCCGCCGCGTTTCTCTCAGGTTTCTACCGAGGAAGAGGCTCTTTCGCAGTTGGAGAATATGTCGTTCGATTTGGTGATCTGTATGCCGGGTACGGGTGATAATGACAGTTTTGATATCGGTCGTCATATTAAGGAGAAGTATGAGCATATTCCGATTGTTATTCTGACGCCTTTCAGCCATGGTATCACGAAACGGATCAGCCACGAGGACTTGAGCGCGTTTGAGTATGTGTTCTGCTGGCTGGGCAATACGGATTTGCTGATGTCCATCATCAAACTGATGGAGGACAAAATGAATCTGGAGCACGATGTGCAGGAGGTGGGAGTGCAGTTGATTCTGCTCGTGGAAGATGGTATCCGTTTTTATTCTTCTATCTTACCTAATTTATATAAGTTTGTCCTGAAGCAGAGTCAGGAGTTCTCTACCGAGGCACTGAATGCCCATCAGCGCACTCTCCGTATGAGGGGGCGTCCTAAGATTGTGCTGGCTCGTACCTATCAGGAGGCGATGGAGATTTATCAGAAATATCAGAATAATATATTGGGGGTCATCACGGATGTCCGTTTCCCGAGGGTGGAGAAAGGAGAGAAGGATGGTCTGGCCGGTATCAAGCTGTGTGCCGAGATTCGGAAAAACGATCCTTTTGTTCCGCTGATTATTCAGTCGTCCGAAACTGAAAATGCTGCGTATGCGGTAAAATATGGGGCGAGCTTTATTGATAAGAACTCCAAAAAAATGGATGTGGACCTGCGTCGCATCGTTTCTGATAATTTCGGCTTTGGTGATTTTGTGTTCCGGAATCCGGAAACAGGAGAGGAGATTGCTCGGGTGCGTAATCTGAAGGAACTGCAGAATATCTTGTTTGCTGTTCCGGCCGAATCTTTCTTGTATCATATCAGCCGTAACCATGTGTCGCGCTGGCTGTATTCGCGGGCGATGTTTCCTGTAGCCGAATTTCTGAAACCGATTACTTGGAGCAGTCTGCAGGATGTGGATGCTCACCGCCGCATTATCTTTGAGGCGATTGTGAAATACCGGAAGATGAAGAATCAGGGTGTGGTGGCTGTGTTCAAGCGTGACCGCTTCGACCGCTATTCCAATTTTGCCCGCATCGGTGAAGGTTCTCTGGGAGGAAAGGGACGCGGCCTGGCGTTTATTGATAATATGGTAAAGCGTCATCCCGAATTTGAGGAGTTTGAGAATGCCCGGGTGGTTATTCCAAAGACGGTGGTGTTGTGCACGGACGTGTTCGATGAGTTTATGGAGACGAATAATCTGTATCAGGTGGCTCTGTCGGATGCCGATGATGCTGTTATCTTGAAGTATTTTCTGATGGCGAAGTTGCCCGACCGGCTGGTAGAAGACTTTTTTACTTTCTTTGATGTGGTGAAGTCGCCGATTGCCATCCGTTCTTCTTCGTTGCTGGAGGATTCGCACTATCAGCCTTTTGCCGGTATTTACAATACGTATATGATACCGTATCTGGACGACCGCTACGAAATGCTCCGGATGCTTTCGGATGCCATCAAGGGGGTGTATGCTTCGGTTTTCTTCCGTGACAGCAAGGCTTATATGCAGGCTACTTCCAATGTGATCGACCAGGAGAAGATGGCGGTGATTTTGCAGGAGGTGGTGGGCACTCAGTATGGCGACCGTTATTATCCGTCGATGTCGGGAGTGGCCCGCTCGCTGAATTATTATCCGCTCGGTGATGAAAAGGCGGAGGAAGGTACGGTGAATCTGGCGTTGGGACTGGGTAAATATATTGTAGATGGCGGAATGACGTTGCGTTTCTCGCCTTATCATCCGCATCAAGTATTGCAGACGAGTGAGATGGAGATTGCTTTGAAGGAAACGCAGACGCGCTTTTATGCACTGGATATGAAGAATGTGGGCGAAAACTTTTCCATTGATGATGGGTTTAATCTGCTGAAACTACATGTGAAAGAGGCTGAGGCCGACGGGGCTTTGCGTTATATTGCTTCTACATACGATCCTTACGATCAGATTATCCGGGACGGATTGTATCCGGGCGGGCGGAAAGTGATCACTTTTGCCAATATCTTGCAGCATGATGCTTTTCCGTTGGCCCGTATTCTTCAGCTGGTATTGAAATACAGCGATCAGGAGATGCGCCGCCCGGTGGAAATCGAGTTTGCGGCTACCTTGAATCGCGATCAGGATAAGACGGGTACGTTTTATCTTTTGCAGATCCGTCCTATTGTAGATTCGAAGGAGGTGCTGGATGAGGATCTGAATGAGATTGCCGATGACGAGGTGGTGCTGCGTTCTTACAATTCGCTGGGACATGGGGTGATGAATGATATGTGTGATGTGGTGTATGTCAAGACTGACGGTTACAGTGCTTCCAATAATCAGGCCATTGCTTGGGAAATCGAAAAAATCAATAAACAGTTCTTGGATGAAGGAAAGAATTATATTCTGGTGGGGCCGGGACGATGGGGAAGCAGTGACTCCTGGTTGGGCATTCCGGTGAAGTGGCCTCATATTTCTGCTGCCCGCATCATCGTAGAGGCGGGACTGACGAATTATCGGGTAGATCCGAGTCAGGGTACGCATTTCTTTCAAAACCTGACTTCGTTTGGGGTGGGCTATTTCACGATCAATGCATTCATGAATGACGGGGTGTACAATCAGGACTTTTTGAATGCGCAGCCTGCCGTGCAGGAAACGAAGTTCTTGCGTCATGTCCGTTTTGAAAGTCCGCTGGTGGTAAAGATGGACGGAAAGAAAAAACTGGGGGTAGTGCTGAAGCCGGGCGTATAGCATTAAAGAGAAGATAATACCGATGGAAAAACGGCATCTGTAGGCTGCTTGAATGATAGCAGTGTGCAGATGCCGTTTTTGGTAGCGGATAGCTTTCTTTGTGAAAAGATGAAAAGCACATAGATTATGAGGGATAAGTTACAAAATCGGCCTAAATTTGCTATGAAACAGTTGAGATTTTTCTATAATCTTAAAAATAGGACATAAATATGTAGATTTGACCTTGCGGAGGTTCATTTTTAAGCGTTATTTTGCAATTTGTGAAAATTGAATTTTAAGAAGGTGCTTAACTTATTGAGCAAATGTAATTTACTTGATATTTTTTTTGTTAAATGAGAAAAAAAGTTTTAGGGCTTACTCTTTTATGGGCTTTATTGATTACTGCGTGTAGTCAGGAAGAAGTACAAGACTCGTTGGAGCAAGGTAAGATTCGCATTGAAGTCGTTCCTGACGGGAAACTGACTCAGACAAGGGCGACCGACATTGCAATTCCTGATTCGAAAGAGTTTGGTGTGAACATTGTCTCTTCTACGGGAGAAACAATCGTTCGGGTGGATAATCTGCATGAATTTGAACCGGTATCGGTGCCGGTTGGAATTTATACGGTCCATGCTTATTATGGGGATGCGGACGCTGAAGGTTTTGATGCGTTAAGCTTTGCCGGTTCTAATCAGGTTTCTGTCAAACGGAAGGAAGAGTCAACGGCTTCAGTTGACTGTTCTATTAACAAGGCATTGGTGGCTATCGCTTATACCGATGCGTTCAAGAAGTATTTTTTGGATTATAGTGCCTATGTTTCTACTTCCAAGGGCGGAAAAGTGGTATATGCCGGCAATGAAGTGCGTTCTTCTTATTTTGTGCCGGGTAATTTGGGCATTTTTCTTGAAGTAACGAAGGAGGGAAGTTCAAATAGGGTTACTTTGAATCCGAAGAACTTTGTGGCTGAGGCTCATCATGAGTATCGCCTTACAATGGATGTCGATGCTTCTACGGCTACTTTGCGTGTGGTTTTCAATAGTCAGCCTGTTCATGAGGAAAATGTGGAAATCAATGTATCGGATGAGGCTTTGAATGCTCCTGCACCGGCGTTTAAGGCGCATGGCTTTGTAGCAGGAAATGTGATGGAGTATGTGGAAGGTATGCCGCCTGCCAATGATAATGGCAATAAGTATTCGGTTTATCTGAATGCACAGGGCAAGATTGAGAAGGTGATGCTGACGGCTGTTTCTCCTTGGTGGACTGCCCAGCAGTATCCGGCTGAGCAGAACCTGGTGGAGCTGAATAAAACTTACTGGAATGGAATGGAGCTTGTCGGTCTTTCTGACAGACGGGATAAAATTGCTTCTGTGGACTTTACTTCGATGCTGAAGAACTTGGCTTGCCAGAACCGGGAAGCTGAGTTTGAAGAACATACGTTTACCTTTACGGCTACCGACCGGCTGACGAAGGTGGGTGAACCGATGGTGGTGAAGGTGAAGACGCTCAATGACTGTCTGGCTGTTGCCAAGGTGTCGGAACCCCATATCGGAGATACTCAGCTTACTATTGCGTTGACTATGAATGGGGTATCTCTGGAGAACCTGGCTTCTGTGATGAAGTTTGCTTATAAAAATGACAAGGCGTTTTTTTCTACAGTGGCTGCCAAGGATGTTAAAGTGGAAAAAGGGGATGCTCCTAATCGCTGGAATGTTACCCTTACACTTCCTGCACTGTCTGCGGGAACTCTGGATGTGAAAGCTACTTCTCCTGCCCGTAATGAACAGATGTTGACTTATGAGATAAAATCGGAAATTCTCCTTTCGCAACCGAACGGTGCAGCAGACGTGTGGGCACGTATGGCGGATGTGCAGTTGAAGCCGGTAGGCACTGCTGTTTCTGCTATTTCTTCTGATAAGGTAAGTTTCCAATGCCTGAAGGGCGATGAATGGACGGCTGTAAGTCATGTGTACGAATCCTCTGGTGATAGGTATACACTGACAGGGCTGGATGCGAATACGCGTTACGAAGTTCGTGCTCTTTACTTGCAGGATGGAAAGTCGTATTATTCGCAAGCTGTTTCATTTACTACGGAGAAAGAGGTACAGGTGGCTAACAATAGTTTTGAAAATTGGGAAATGAAACCGCGTATTTCTGATTATTGGGAGTATTATTTCTTCAATAGTGGATGGGATACGATGAACGGACTGACCACTTCGGAAGGTGGTAACTCACTTATTCCTAGAAACCGGTGTCGTTATAATGCCAATTCGGGAACGATTCCTTCGGAAGGAGATGCCAAAACGGGAACAAAGGCTGCTTTGATCCGTGCTGTGGGATGGGGCTCAGGCAACAGTGCCGTGGGTACAGCTAATGCTAAGTATGGCACGGTGGGTGAGTTGTATTTAGGTCATTATGATAGTTCGAGTAAGAAGGCTGTTTACGACGGTGCGGCTTTCGAGTCGCGTCCGCTGTCGATGTCGTTCTGGTATAAATATCGTCCGGGCAATGGTGGCGACCAGTTGTGGGCTGAAGTACAGGTGCTTCATAAAGAGAATGGTCAGGTTACCGTTTTGGGAGAAGGCAGTGCCCGTAGAGGGGATGCAGTGAACGAGTGGACCGAACTGTCTGTGCCTGTGACCTATAAAGATAAGTCTAAGAAGGCAACGCATATTGTCATCAAATTCAAGTCGGGTGATAAATCAGACAATCCTTCCTTTATAGAAGTGCCTCCTTTTGCTAATCTTTCCAATGGTGAGTATGTGGGTAGTAAGCTTTGGGTAGATGATGTGATGTTAAATTATATGGTAAAATAAAAATAGAGAATATAGATATATGAAAAAGCATTTAGTAATGTGTACGAATCTTCTTCTGTGTTTGTGGCTGCTGGTGTCTTGCCATTCAGAAGATATGGATTTTTCTGCACCGGCTTCCGGTTATGGTAAAGTGGAATTGAGAACGATGTCGTTTGATGTGGACGTAACGGGTGTGCCTTTGGTGCCCCGTACGCGTTTGGCTGCTCCGTCGGCGGAGGAAAAGAATCGTTTTATCATTCATATTTTCAATGACAAGAAGGATAAAGTACAGACTTATACGTATGGTGAAATGCCCGATGTAGTGGAGTTGCCTGTGGGGATGTACACCATTGAAGCCTGTTCGGCTGCTAAGCCGGAGAGTGGCTTGAACAAGCCTTATTACCGTGGTGAATCTACTTTTGAAATTAAAAAGGATGTGATCACTTCTTTGAAAACAATTTCGTGCAAGCTGGCTAACGTGATGGTGACTGCCTTGCTGAATGAAACCCTGTTGCCTTTGGCTGGTGAGGATTTGAAGGTGGAAATGTGGTTTGTAGAGAACGATAAGGTATCCCTGTCGTTGGAAGACATAAAGAAGGGGGCTGAGTATTTTCTGGTGGCTCCTGCTGCTGCGGGTAATGTGCTGCAAGTTCGTTTTTCAGGTCATGTGGATGGCGAAAAAGTGCAAAAGCAGCAAGCTTTTGATGCTGTAGATGCGGGTACTTGGCAGCAAGTGACGTTTACGTTCCAAATTATTCAGGAAGGTACGTTGGATGTGGAAATTTCTGTGGATGGCACTGTGACATCCAAAGATGAAACCGTGGTGGTGAAACCGGTAGAGCCGGGTGTGGATGATTTCCCGGGATCGGGTACGGAGAAACCCGAACAGGGAGAAGTCGCTATTATCGGAAAGTCTTTTGCCGGTTCTCCGTTCAATATGGATGCTGTGCAGACACTGCAGAAAGGCATGAGTGAAAATGTGGAGTGTATCGTGAATATTGCCGCTTCGAAAGGAATCCAGCAATTGAAGGTGAAAATTTCGTCAGATAACAATGAATTTAATGGTATCGGAGTGAGCTTGGGTGAATTTGATGTAGCAGATGAGAACCTGGATGCTGAAAAGAAAGAACTTCTGACCAGCTTGGGACTGCTCCAAGAGGGAGTGGCTATCAAAGGGCAGAAAGATGTGGATTTTGCCATCACGAACGCTACCAAGCTGCTGGCCGGTTTTGCAGGAACGCATACGTTTACTATTACAGTGGTCGATGCAGCGGGCAAGTCTCTTCAAAAATCATTGGTAATTAAAGTGCAATAACTTATGAAATTAATACATTATATAGCAGGAATTTCTTTTCTTTCCACGTTTGCTGTGGCTTCTTGTTCTCATGAGGAGTTGATGGAAACAGGGGAAGGAAGTGTCCGTTTGTCTGTCCTTGCCAGTGATCGTATCAATGTGTTGTCGAGGGCTTTGTCGGACGAGGTGCAAGCTACTTTGGAAAAAGACTGCCGGGTGCGTATATTCAGTGGAGAAACATTGGTGCAGAAGTATTTGGGTACGGCTGAAATACCGGCTGAGATACCGCTTGCTTCGGGTAGCTATAAAGCCACGGTATATGCTGGTGATTCTCTTCCGGCTTCTTTCACGACTTCCTATTATTACGGTGAAGAACCTTTTGAAGTGAAGAAAGGAATGCTGGTTCCGGTGGAGGTGGAGTGCAGTATTGGTAATACGGTTGTTACGGTTTCCTTGTCGGAGGAAATGAAAGCTGCTTTAAAAGATTACTCGGTGACTGTTTCGTCTTCTGTAGCTGAAGGCAGTTTGAAGTTTACTCCCCAAAATGAAGGAGCTAAAGGTTTTTTCACGGTACCGCTGTCGCAACCGATATTAAAGTATAAGTTGTCGGGTACGGCTAAAGATGGTCATCAGGTATCCTCCGAAGGTACGATAGGTTCCATCCAGCGGTCTACCTTGTATAAACTGAACTTTAAACTGGCCGAAGGGGGAACTGAAGGAGGGAATACCGGAGGAGGCAAGAGACCTGCTCTTTCTGTTTCTACTTATTCGCTGAAGCCGGTGAACCATGAAGTAGTGCTTCCGCAGCGGGTTACGGTGGCTTGTGTAGATAAGACAGGAAGTAAGATTGATTTGTCGGCTGTTGCTTATTGGAATGTCAATGCAACCAATGCATATACTTTCCATGTGGCGTCTTTTCAAGAATTGACAACTTTCCAACTGACGCTTCCTCAGGAAGCAGTGTCCGACTGGGGATTTGCTTCAGCTGAAGTGGATTTGATGAAGGCTTCTGAAGAAGAACTGCAGAAATTGCGTGCATTGGGCGTGGATTTCGTGAAACCCGTACAGCATGACGCTGATGTGGTGTATCGGGGCAGCATGACGCTGAACGAAACGCTGATAGCTAAAATGACGGGCATTGAGAGCGGACAGACTAAGTCGTACAGGATGGCTATGAAAGCGGTGGATACAGACCAGCGTTTCCGTGAAGTCGTTTGGAATGTGGTGGTGAGTGCGGATAGGGTGACTACTTCTCCTTCTGTAGATTACGAGGTGTGGACACGCAAAGCTACGCTACGGGGAAAGTTAGTAGCTGCTGATGCTTCGTCTGTGCAGCCTAAGTTCCGTTATCGCTTGAAGGATACGCAGGAATGGACAGAAGTGGATGCCACATTAGATGGTATGAGCTTCAGTGCGGAAGTAACGGGATTGACACCGGGAAGTACTTATGAATATCAGGCGATGGAGGGAACTCAGGCATCGGCTGTGGTAGAATCGTTTACGACCGAAAGTCTGTTCCAACCTTCCAATGCCGGATTTGAATCGATTCAAGATGGCAGCCCGTTGCTGATTCATGGTGCCGGAGAACCGATGTGGTGGGATAGCGGTAACCATGGTTCGGCTACTATGAAAAAGAATGTGACAACGGTAGACACTTCTGTGAAGCATGGTGGCAATCAGTCTTTGTGTATGTCTTCACAGTTTGTAGGCTTTATGGGTATCGGTAAATTTGCTGCAGGCAATGTGTTTGCAGGGCAATATCTGCAAACAGACGGTATGGATGGTGTATTAGGCTGGGGACGTCCGTGTTCAAGCCGTCCGACTGCCATGAAGTTGTGGGTGCGCTACGAGCCGGGTACGGTAGATTATGCTGACGGTTTGCCGGCAGGTGCTGAAATTCAAAAGGGTGGCAAGGATCAGGCTATTGTTTATGTTTCGGTAGGTGATTGGACAGGAATGGATTATAATGGCACTCCGTGGTCGTTTGTGGTGAAGACCAAGGGAGCAGCAAGTCTGTTCTCTACTTCTCCTGATACTTACTCAGGTAAAGGCATCGTTGCCTATGGTGAAAAGATATTCTCTGAGGCTATCGGTGGAGAGAGTATGGTAGAAGTGACGATTCCTCTTGACTATGAACACTATGGAAAGAATACACGTAAACCCACTTCCATCATCCTTGTGGCATCGGCCAGCCGGTATGGAGATTACTTCTGTGGTTCTACCGGAAGTAAGTTGTGGATTGATGACGTAGAACTGGTCTATGAATAATAATCTAATAAGTAATAAGCGTACGTGAAAACAAGAATATGGATATGGATTTGCCTTGTATTGTGCTGTGCTGCGGAAGCGCATGCACAATACAAGCAGAAAGAGATTCCCGATAAAGTGTTTGTGCCTAAGGGACAGTGGATTGTGGGCAGCTCGGTGTCGTATGCTGAGCATACGGAAAAGAATTACGATTTCTTTGTGGTGGAAGGCATTACAGGTGACGGGTATAATTTCAAGGTGAGCCCGATGGTGTGTTATGCTTTTAAAAATAACACGGCAGGCGGACTTCGTTTCAAATATGGCCGTTCACTGGTCAAGATGGACGAAACACAACTGGTCATTGATGATGAGAATGAGTTTGACATCAATAACATTTATCAGTTGAAGCATTCTTATTCAGCCGCTGCTGTGCTGCGAAATTATATTCCGTTAGGAAACAGCAAGCGTTTTGCTTTGTATAGCGAGACATTTTTTGAAGTGGGCGGCAGTCAGTCGAAAGTGGCCAATGGCCGCGGAGAAAACTTGACTGGCACTTATTCCAAGTCGATTGATGTGTCGTTCGGTGTCACCCCCGGATTGGTGGCTTTTATCAATAATTACACGGCTGTGGAAGTGAGTGTGGGCGTGTTAGGGGTTGATTTCGCCAAAAAACGCCAGGTGACCAATCAAGTAGAGGTGAGTCAACAGCACAGCACATCTGCGAATTTTAGAATTAATTTATTCTCCATTGGTTTGGGGATTGCATTTTATTTATAAGGTTGAGAATGCGATATTTACGTTATTTAGCTTTGTTTCTGCTGTTGAGTTGTCAATGGCTGAGTGCACAGGAGGTAGTAGGACATCAGACAGTGGATACTGCCCAAACGAAAGTAATTTATGTTCACGATACGGTATACGTGAAAGTTCCTATGATGAAAGCTCCGGTTGACTCTTCTCGAATTATCATGGAAAAAGGAATCGGACGTTACAACCGGCGAATCACGAATTATAGATTTCTTCCCAAGGGTAAATGGATTGGCGGTGTCACGTTCTCTGTGTACAATTACGACAGCGACGACAGTCGCCTGTTGTTTTCGTTGATTAAGGATATGGATATCGATTTGCGCATGCTTTCGGTTGATCCGTTCATCGGGTATGTATATAAAGATAATCAGGTGGTGGGATTCAAATTTGGTTACTCACGTGTCAAAGGAGATTTGAACAGCTTGGCTATCAGTGTGGATGATATCAATGTTTCGCTCAAGGATATTAAGTATTCGGATGACCTGTATTCGTTTGCTTTGTTCCATCGTTCGTATGTGGGAGTAGATGCGAAGGGTACTTTTGCTTTGTTTAATGAAACGAGTTTGGGATACAATGTAGGTACCGGCCGTTTTCAGCGGATACACGAAGGGGAACTGAAATATACGGATACGACAGTCAATCAGTTGAAGGTGGTTATGAATCCGGGGGTGGCCATTCGCATCATGCCCAATGTGCAGGCTGAGTTGTCGTTTGGTGTGGCCGGATTTACGTACAACTGGGAAAAACAGAAAAAAAGTACTGGAGAGATTGGTAAACGTACGAACAGCGGAGCCAATTTCAAATTGAATCTTCTGAATATTAATATAGGTATAACTGTATGCATTTGATGAGTATGAAAGGTTTCTTGAATATAAAAGCAGGATTGATAGGTGCTTGCTGTGTGTGTCTGATGATGTCTTGTCTGAAGAATGACTTTCCTTATGCAGTAGTGAAACTGGCGATTACTGCTTTTGAAGTGGAGGGGCAGAAGGAGGGTACACTGATTGATGCGGAGAACCGGACGGTCACTGTGCGGCTGGAAGAATCGGTTAATCTGAAAAAGGTGAAAGTCGCTAAGTTTGATGTGAGTGATGAAGGTTCGTCGCCAGTAGGGGTAGGAAGCGTAATCGACTTGTCTACGCCGTTGGCTGTTACGTTGCATCTCTATCAGGATTATGTGTGGACCATCATTGCCCAGCAGGAGATTGAACGCTATTTTACCGTAGAAGGTCAGTTGGGTGCAGCCCGTTTTAACGAGGAATCGAAGGAGGCATATGTCAATGTTCCCTTGGATAAGGGCCTGGAACATTTGAAGCTTACTTCATTGAAACTCACAGCAGCGGGCGGCAGCATGGACGGTACTCAGGAGTTGCCGGTTTTGGCGTGGACAGCGTTTGACAATTATGCCACTGCAAAAGTGACGGTGACCTGTCATGATGTACAGGAGGAATGGACGCTGTTTGCTTTGCTGGTTGATATGAAAGCATCTATGCAGTCGGTTGACGCATGGACCAATGTGGCTTGGCTGAAGGGAGCTGGTATAGACGGTAATAAAAACGGATTTGAGTATAAAGAAGCAGGAGCTCTGGAGTGGATTCGGGTAGATGAGAAAGCAGTGTCGCATGACGGGGGTAGTTTTTCTACTCGTCTGACTCATTTGAAACCGGAAACGAACTATGTCTGCCGCTCTTATTCAGGAGAAGAATTCAGTGCTGAAGTGGCCTTTACCACGGAAGGTAAGCCTGAGGTACCGAACCTTGGCTTTGAAGACTGGCACCAAGAAGGCAAAGTGATTCAGCCGTGGGCTGAGGGAGGTACTTCTTACTGGGATACCGGAAATGACGGTGCCACTACGTTGGGTGAGAAATATAATATTACGGAGTCTACTACGGATGTATGGCCCGGAGCAGCCTTTGGCAGTAAGGCGGCCAAGTTGAATTCTAAGTATATAGTGGTGAAGTTTGCAGCAGGTAATCTTTTTGTAGGTGAATACAAACGTACCGACGGAACGAATGGCGTCTTGGGACTCGGTCGCCCGTATACAGCCCGGCCTACCCGTTTGAAAGGGCATTTCAAGTATACTTCTATGCCTATATCCAGTACGGATACTCAGCATGCCCATATGAAGAACAAACCGGACACATGTATCGTTTGGATGGCATTGGGAGACTGGAATGAGCCGGTGGAAATCAGAACAAATCCCTCCAATCCGAAGTATTTCGACAAGAACGATCCGCATGTGATTGCTTATGGGGAAATGACGTGTGGAAAGACGGTTTCTGAGTATCAGGATTTCAGTATCGAGCTGGATTACCGTTCTACCAGCCGCAAGCCGAAGTATTTGCTGATTGTATGTTCTGCATCGAAATATGGTGATTTTTTCACTGGTGGAAAAGGCTCTGAGATGTGGGTGGATGATTTCAGCCTCGAATACGATTATTCCGATTAGGAGATATGCCTGGCTGTAAGGGCAGGGATATGCCGTGTTTGCATGATAATAGTGTGTCTGTGTGTAAATAAATGGCTGATGATGAGCAAAGGTAACGAGAGAATCGTTACCTTTGTTTTTATATAAATACGACACTTATGAGAAGAAAAGGTATTGTTATTCTTGCTTCGGCATTGATATTGGCAGGTTGCAGCAGTGTGGCACTCACAGGACGTAAGCAACTGTTGCTGGTTTCTGATTCGGAGATTATGAGCTTGAGCAACTCCAGTTTTCAGGATTACATGAAGACGGCAAAGCCATCCCGCAATGCTGCTCAAACAGCTATGGTGGTGCGGGTAGGAAAGCGTATAGCCAACGCGGTAGAAACTTATTTGCGTGCGAATGGATTAGAGCAGGAGATTCAGCATTTTGCCTGGGAGTTTCATCTGGTGCAAGATCCGGAACCTAATGCTTTCTGTATGCCCGGCGGTAAGATTGTGGTGAATGAAGGAATTTTGCCTTATACGCAGACCGAGGAGGGACTGGCCATTGTATTGGGACATGAAGTGGGGCATGCGGTTGCCAAACATTCAGCCGAACGGATCAGTCAGCAGATGGTGGCTTCTTATGGCGGTCAGCTGTTGAGCGGACTTTTATCTAACAAGTCGGCTACTACTCAGCTGTTGGCTCAGCAGGTATATGGATTGGGAGCGCAATACGGGGTCATGCTGCCTTATTCACGGAAGAATGAAAGCGAAGCCGATCATTTGGGCCTTGTTTTTGCTGCCATGGCGGGATACAATCCTCAGGCGGCTGTTCCTTTCTGGCAGCGGATGTCTGCTTCTGGCGCTCAGAAAGTGCCGGAGTTCATGAGTACTCACCCGTCGGATGCAACCCGGGTTTCACAACTTCAGAAGTTGATGCCGGAAGCTATGAAGTATTATCAGCCGGCTTCTTCGCAGGGAAGAGCGACAACTACGGCTCCTGTAAAGAACGCCAAGCAGCATCAATCTGCTGCTCCTTCCGGCAGTAAGGTACCTTATCGTTTTGAACCCGTAAACAAACGTTAGTCAGGAGGGTGAGTCCTCCAGATGCATCGGCTAAGATGAAACAAAAAAGAGAGACTGAAAAGCCTCTCTTCTTTGTTTTGTGCTATATACAATTCATTCTGCTGTTGTATATAAATGGAATTTTTCTTTTTATATAGCCAGAATGGGTTATTATACAATACCTTGAGCCATCATTGCTTTGGCAACTTTCATGAATCCGGCTACGTTGGCGCCTTTCACGTAGTTTACATAACCATCTTCTTCAGTACCATATTGTACGCAGGCTTCATGGATATTTTTCATGATGCTTTTCAGCTTTTCGTCCACTTCCTCTGCACTCCAGCTCAGTTTGATAGCATTTTGAGTCATTTCCAGACCTGAAACTGATACACCACCTGCATTGGCAGCCTTACCCGGAGCGTAAAGAATTTTAGCTTCCTGGAACACTCTGATAGCTTCCGGTGTAGAAGGCATGTTGGCACCTTCTGATACAGCGATAACACCGTTGGCAACCAATGCTCTGGCGTCATCTCCGTTCAGCTCGTTCTGTGTAGCCGACGGCAGTGCGATATCTGCCTTTTCGTTCCAGGGACGGGCTCCCTCTACATATTTGCAACCGTATGTTTCTGCATATTCACGGATACGTCCACGATACAGGTTTTTCAATTCCATGATGTAGTCCAGCTTTTCGCGGTCGATGCCGTCCGGATCATAGATATAACCATCAGAGTCAGACATGGTCAATACCTTACCGCCCATTTGCAACACTTTTTCTGCAGTATATTGTGCTACGTTACCAGAACCGGAAATCAGGCAAGTCTTTCCTTTCAGGTCGAGGCCTTTGGTTTTCAGCATTTCTGTCAGGAAATAGATGTTTCCGTAGCCGGTAGCTTCCGGGCGAATCAGTGAGCCGCCGAATTCACGTCCTTTGCCAGTGAATGTTCCTGTAAATTCGTGAGCCAGTTTCTTGTACATACCAAACATGTAGCCTACTTCACGTCCACCTACACCGATGTCACCGGCCGGTACGTCAGTTTCAGGACCTACGTGGCGCCACAATTCCAGCATGAAGGCTTGAACGAAGCGCATCACTTCCATGTTCGACTTTCCGCGTGGAGAGAAATCAGAACCACCTTTACCGCCACCCATCGGAAGCGTTGTGAGCGAATTTTTGAATGTTTGTTCAAATGCAAGGAATTTCAAGATAGAAAGATTTACGGATGCATGGAAACGGATACCTCCTTTGTAGGGGCCAATGGCGTTGTTGTGTTGCACGCGGTAGCCCATATTGGTGCGAATGTTGCCTTTGTCATCCATCCAAGTCACACGGAACTGATATACTCTATCTGGAATACACAGACGTTCAATCAAGTTAGCTTTGTCAAATTCCGGATGTTTGTTGTATTCTTCTTCAATGGTAGAAAGAACTTCTTCTACTGCTTGATGATACTCCGGTTCGTTGGGAAATCTTCTTTTTAAATCTTCTAATACCTGTGCTGCATTCATAATCTTCTTCTTTAAAATGATGTAAATTCGTGCTGATTATTTTTTTTCGTTTGCAAAAGTAAAGATAAAAAATAAATTGGCAAACAAATTATAAATAAAAATGCAATAAAATATTATATTTGATATTTTATTGCATTTTTTTATGTGAAAAAGATAATTGTTTGTCTCATTTGAGTGACTTATAGACAGGAATAAAAACCAGGAGGGCTGAAAGTGTCAGCATAATGACAGTCATTCCGTCTATTCGTTCTGCTTGAGTCAGTACCAAATAGCAAAGCGCCAGCCAAAGCAGGCTGACGCATACTATTTGTGATTTCGACAATTTTCTTTTCATTTTTCTCCCTTTTTCTTCTTGTCTACGATGGCGTCGATTACGGCCACAGCTGTAATGTTGACGATGTCGCGTACAGAACTTTCAAAGTCGGTGAAATGAATAGGCTTGTTCAATCCCATTTGGATGGGGCCGATGAATTCCGTATCGGGGTCCATAGCCTGCAGCAATTTGTATCCGGCATTGGCCGAACTCAAATTAGGGAAAATCAACGTATTCACGTCTTTTCCGTTCAAGCGGGTAAACGGATACTTGGCATCGCGCAGGGCACGGTTCATGGCAAAGTTGACCTGCATTTCACCGTCGATAGCCAGTTCGGGGTATTCCTGTTGCATATAGCTCACCGCATCGTGCACTTTGACCGGGCTTCCGGTTGTATCTGCACCGAAGTTGGAGTAAGACAGCATAGCCATTACCGGGGTGTGGTTAAAGAAGCGCACGGTCTTGTCGGCCAGTTTGGCAATGTCAATCAGGGTATCTGTTTCCGGATGTCGGTTGATCAGCGTATCTGCCAGGAAATACGTACCTCGTTTGGAATTCAGAATATGCATCGTGCCGAAGTGCTTGAATCCGGGCTGGATGCCGATAACTTCTTTGGCCACTTTGATAGTGTTGCTGTAGCGGGTGTAGAGGCCGGTGATAAAGGCATCTGCATCTCCAGTTTCCACCATCATCATACCGAAGTAGTTGCGTTCAAACATCTTGTCGTTGGCTTCTTCGTAGGTAAATCCTTCGCGTGCGCGTTTTTCAGCCAGGATGCGTGCATAGCGTTCGCGTCGGGATGATTCGTCGGGATGACGGAGGTTGACAATCTCAATGCCGTCAAGGCTGAGTTCAAGTTCATTGGCCAGTTTGGCGATAGCTTCATCGTTGCCCAGCAGAATAGGATGACAGATACCTTCCGATTTGGCTTCAACGGCAGCTTTCAGCATATTGGGGTGGATGCCTTCGGCGAAGACCACCCGTTGCGGATTGCGGCGGGCAGTGTCATACAGCTGGCGAGTCAGTTTGGATTCATATCCCATCAATTCGCGCAGGTGAACGCAGTAAGCATTCCAGTCCTTGATTTCAATGCGTGCCACTCCGCTGTCCATAGCAGCTTTGGCCACTGCACAAGACACTTCCGTAATCAAACGGGGGTCTACTGGTTTCGGAATGAAATACTCGGGGCCGAATGTCAGGTTGTTCACATGATAGGCTGCATTCACCACATCGGGTACCGGCTGCTTGGCCAGGTTGGCGATGGCATGCACGGCGGCGATTTTCATTTCCTCGTTGATGGCTGTAGCATGTGTGTCAAGTGCACCGCGGAAGATATAGGGGAATCCGATTACATTGTTGATTTGGTTCGGATAATCCGAACGTCCGGTTGCCATCAGCACGTCTGGACGGGCAGCCATGGCATCTTCGTAGGATATCTCCGGAGTTGGGTTTGCCAGTGCGAATACAATCGGCATAGAAGCCATGCTGCGCACCATATCCTGGCTCAAGACATTTCCTTTGGACAATCCGAGGAATACGTCTGCTCCTTTGATGGCTTCTTCCAGTGTGTGGATGTCTGTACGGTCTGTGGCAAAGAACTTCTTCTGTTCGTTGAGGTCGGTACGTGCTTTGCTGATGACGCCCTTGCTGTCGAGCATCACAATATTTTCAAGCCGTGCACCCAGCGAAACGTATAGTTTGGTACATGATACGGCCGATGCACCGGCTCCGTTGACTACGATTTTTACATCTTCAATTTTTTTGCCAGCCACAGTCAACGCATTGAGCAGACCGGCACTGGAGATGATGGCTGTGCCGTGCTGGTCGTCGTGCATCACCGGAATGTCCAGCTCTTCCTTCAGGCGGCGTTCGATTTCAAAGCATTCAGGCGCCTTGATATCTTCAAGGTTGATACCGCCGAAAGTAGGTGCAATCGCTTTTACTGCTGCAATGAATTTTTCCGGGTCTTTTTCGTTCACTTCAATATCGAACACATCGATGCCGGCATAGATTTTGAAAAGCAATCCTTTACCTTCCATTACAGGCTTTCCGCCCAGTGCGCCGATATCTCCCAGTCCCAGTACGGCTGTACCATTGGAGATGACAGCTACCAGGTTTCCTTTAGCTGTATATTTATATGCATCTTGCGGATTCTTTTCTATTTCAAGACACGGCTCAGCTACACCGGGTGAATAGGCCAGTGCCAAGTCGGTTTGTGTGCTGTAGGGTTTGGTGGGAACCACTTCTATTTTGCCGGGCTTGCCCTGTGAATGGTAGAGCAATGCGGCTTCTTTGCTTATTTTAGCCATAATAACTATTTTTTATCTGTAAGTTTGTTCAATTGTTTGCAAATTTAAAAATAATACTTAGGATTTGTAGTCTTTTTGTTGTAAAAACTATTAATTCTATAACAAAAGAGCATGGACATTTCCATGCTGTAAATGAAAACGTCTTTTTTACCTCATTTTTAACTGCAAAGCGGCTCGTGTAAATATATACCCCTGCCACAGAGAACTGTAACAGGGGTAGTTTGCTTTTCAAAGAGCGTTTGGATACACCATATTTTTATATATGCAGGACATGAGCCTTACGTTATTTGTTCAATGCCTGTTCGATGTCAGCAATGATATCCTCTGCGCTTTCGATGCCGACTGACAAGCGGATCAAGTCGGGACGTACCCCTGCTTCAATCAGCTGCTCGTCTGTCATCTGGCGGTGTGTATGGCTGGCGGGGTGAAGCACACAGCTGCGTGCATCTGCCACGTGAGTCACGATGGCAATAAATTCCAGTGAGTCCATAAACTGGATGGAAACGTCGCGTCCGCCTTTCAAGCCGAAGGAGATAACGCCGCACGAACCGTTCGGCATGTATTTTTGAGCCAAGTCGTAATATTTGTTGTCGGGCAGACCGCAATAGTTTACCCAAGCCACTTTGTCATTCTTCGACAGATACTCGGCTACCCGCTGGGCGTTGCGGCAGTGTTGCGGCATGCGCAAGTGCAGTGTTTCCAGTCCTAAGTTCAGCAGAAACGCATTCTGCGGGCTTTGGATGCTGCCTAAGTCGCGCATCAGCTGGGCCGTAGCTTTGGTGATATACGCTCCTTTGCCGAAAGCTTTTGAGTAAGTCAAGCCATGGTAAGATTCATCCGGAGTGCAGAGTCCCGGAAATTTTTCAGCATGTGCTTCCCAGTCGAAGTTTCCGCTGTCTACGATACATCCGCCTACGCTGGTAGCATGGCCATCCATATATTTGGTAGTGGAGTGCACCACAATATCAGCTCCCCATTCAAACGGGCGGCAGTTGATGGGAGTAGGGAAGGTGTTGTCCACAATCAAGGGCACCCCATGGCTGTGGGCAATGCGGGCAAACTTCTCAATGTCGAGCACCTCAAGCGAAGGGTTGGAGATGGTTTCGCCAAACAAACACTTGGTGTTGGGGCGGAACGCAGCAGAGATTTCTTCTTCGCTGGCATCGGGGCTGACGAATGTAACATCGATGCCCAGTTTTTTCATGGTTACGCCAAACAGGTTGAACGTGCCTCCGTAGATAGCCGATGAGCAGACGAAGTGGTCGCCGGCCTGGCAGATGTTGAAGATGGCATAGAAGTTGGCAGCCTGTCCGCTCGATGTCAGCATGGCAGCTACTCCGCCTTCCAATGCGGCAATTTTAGCTGCTACGGCATCGTTTGTCGGATTTTGCAGGCGGGTATAGAAATAGCCGCTGTCTTCGAGGTCGAAGAGGCGAGCCATTTGTTCGCTTGTATCATATTTGAATGTTGTACTTTGGTAGATGGGCAACACGCGCGGTTCGCCCTTTTTCGGAGTCCAGCCTGCTTGTACGCACAGGGTCTCAGGCTTAAATTGTTTTGCCATAATGATATAAAGTTTTAAAGTTTATTGTCAAAAAAAAGTTTTAGTGCGACAAAAGTAGGGAAAATAATTGTATTTTTGTCCCGTTTATGAGTGAAATGATACACTTAAAAAAGAGAAAGATTGTGATAGGTATGAAAAAAAAACTCTGTATACTTTTATTTTTTCTTCTTTCGGCTCCGCTGACCTTTGCCCAGCAGAAAGCTAAGCCCAAGGAAGGAGAAGGGATAGCTTCATTTCTGTTGAGACACAATCGTTCGCCGAAGAAATACTACGATGATTTTATCCGGTTGAATCAGTCTAAATTTGGTAAGAAGCCTGTTTTGAAAATGGGCTTTTCTTATGTGATTCCTCCGGTGAAGCATGCGTCGGCTGCAGCTTCGGGAACAGCGTCCGGACGCTCGTCCGTTGCCGGCAGGGCAGCCTCCAAGGTGGGGGCCGTTGTCCGCGAACCGCTGTTTGGAAAACAATATGCCAATGTCAAAGTCACCTCCAATCGTTTGGCCGGTGCCTGCTTTTATGTAGTAAGCGGGCATGGAGGGCCCGATCCCGGTGCCATCGGGCGAGTTGGAAAGCATAAGCTTCATGAAGACGAATATGCCTACGACATTGCTTTGCGGCTGGCCCGCAACTTGATGCAGGAGGGTGCTGAAGTCCGAATCCTCATTCAGGATGCAAAGGATGGCATCCGGGATGACAGTTATCTGTCGAACAGTAAGCGGGAAACATGTATGGGGGCGGCTATTCCTCTGAATCAGGTGGCAAGGCTCCGTCAGCGCTGTGATAAAGTCAACGAAATGTATCGGAAAGACCGCAAGAAGTATGCCTATTGCAGAGCGATATTCATTCATGTGGACAGTCGCAGCAGAGGCAAGCAGACGGATGTCTTTTTCTATCATGCTACTAAGAAAGCAGATAGCAAACACCTGGCGCAGCAGATGAAAGATACGTTCGAGTCCAAGTATGGCAAGCATCAGCCCAACCGCGGATTTTCGGGTACAGTAAGCGGACGTAATCTTTATGTGCTTTCTCATACGCTGCCTACTTCTGTGTTTGTAGAGCTGGGAAACATCCAAAATTCGCTCGACCAGCGTCGGCTGGTGATAAATTCCAATCGTCAGGCTTTGTCTAAATGGCTGACAGAAGGCTTCTTACGGAATTATCAAAAGAAAAAATAAAAAAATCCTATTTGAAAATGAACTTTTTTCCAACTGAAATGTTTTATATATGCAAATCGCCTGAAAAACTGCTTGCACGTATGTGAATATAGGCAAGTCAGTGAATATGCTTCCCCGGCATAACAGGAAAGTTGCATAGTAGTTTTGTCGTGTTTTATTTTGTGTTTGTGTTGTTGCGGCGCTGCGATGGGAATCGTAGCGCCGTTTTTTTCTCTATGCTGTCTGTTTTTTCTCTCCTTACAGTCCGTTTTTTCTTTCTTTAATACTATGACCCAACTCTATTAACAAGTTTTTGTGGAGCTGCAAATAATAGTAAAATAGAGTTTTGCTATGAAAAGTTTAATTTTTATAATAAAAACATTCTTTTTTAAATAAAATAGTTTATATATTTGCCTTCCCCTTGACTTTTGAATATTTATTTGAAATATATGCGAATATTTGGTGAAATAAGATTAAACTAAATATTTGTAAAAATGGAGAGAGAAAATACGACTTGAATACTAATTAAATTCTGATTGAAATGCAAAAAGTAAAGAAAACGACAGGCTATGTGTTGTCAGGCCTGTGCATGGTCTTCTTTCTGTTATTTTCTGGGGGGCAGGATGTGATGGCTCAAAAGGCTGTGAACATCTCGCTGCGGCTTGAGAAAGTAACTGTGAAAGATTTTTTGGATGCAGTGGAACAGCAGTCTGGATTGAACTTCATCTACGATGTAAGAGCGCTTGAAGACATTCCTCCTGTTTCGGTTCGTTGTACCAACGAATCGGTTTGGTCGGTGCTGTCCCGCGTGATGAAAAAAACGGCTTTTACTTATAAGGTGGAAGGCAACTTTGTCACACTGGAACGCAGTAAACCGATCCGTACTTTGAAGGGAACGGTGGTCGATGAGGAAGGGGCTGGTCTTCCGGGGGTCAATGTCTATATCAAGGACTCCAAGTATTATGCTGTGACCGACATCGACGGTAAGTACACGCTTACCATTCCGAATGACGCTTGCAAGGTGACCTATTCTTATATAGGTATGGAATCGCAGGAGTTTGCCGTAGGTAAAGGAGAGCAGTGGCTGACAAGAGATGTAACGCTCCGCAACAGCTCACAGCTGGATGAAGTGGTGGTCAACGGTTTCTTTACCCGTTCGAAACAGACTTTCACGGGTGCTGCCAAGACGTATACTTCGGATGAATTGCTGAAGATTTCGCCTACCAATATTTTCCAGGCTTTGTCCACATTGGATCCGGGTATGACGATTGCACAAAACAATGCAGCTGGTTCGAATCCGAACAATATTCCCGACCTGGTGATTCGTAGTACGACTTCACTGGCTACGAATAATGAAGTGGGACTGAATGCTCCGTTGATTGTGATCGATGGGGTGGAAGCATCGTTGCAGGCTTTGTATGACATTGATATGCAGGACATCGAACGTGTGGATGTGCTGAAGGACGCTTCGGCTACGGCTCTTTATGGTGAAAATGCAGCCAACGGGGTGATTGTCATCGAACGCAAGCGGGTGAGTCAGGCTCCGGTGCGTGTGCGCTACACGTTCACTCCGCAGATGAGTTTTGCCGACCTCAGCAGCTACGATCTCTGTAATGCTTCGCAGAAACTTGAGCTGGAACGTCTGGCTGGCTTGTATGATAAAGAAGACGGTTCGCTCGATCGGGATTATTATGATAAACTGAGGCTGATTAGTTCGGGTATGGATACCGACTGGATTTCCAAACCTGTGCGCAACAGTTTTTCTCACGATCATTCTATCTCTGTTTCTGGCCGGGGAGCAGGATTGGACTATAATGTGACCGGTAATTACAGCAATACGGCTGGTGTGATGAAAGGGGACTCCCGTTCTCGCTATGGTATGAATGTGTATTTGTCTTACCGGGCGGTGGATAAGCTGATCTTGACGCTCCGTGCTTCTCACGAGGAACTGAAATCGCAGGATTCTCCTTATGGTCAGTTTTCTGACTATTGTGAGGCCAATCCGTATGATTCTCCGTACGATGAAATGGGCAACTACCGTTCGCAGTTGTCATACAACATGAACAACCCGTTGTATGAGGCCACGCTGAGCAGTTTCAATAAATCGAATAGCCGCAAGCAGATGGTATCTTTGGATGCACGCTACAATTTCCGTCCGAATTTGTATGTCACTGCACAAGGTTCGTATAGCACATCTCGCGGAACAACCGATCATTACATCTCTCCGGAATCCAACTTGTATGCTTCTACTACAGCGCTGAACCAGAAAGGTAGTTATCAGCTGGGCAATCAGGGCACCGACGAATGGGCTACCAAGCTGGTGGGTAACTGGATTCACAGTTTCGATGATGAAGGCACCATGCTGACGGTGAATGTGGGTGGTGAAATCAAGCGTTCTAAATCATACTCCCGTTTTGTGGAGGCTACCGGTTTCCTTTCCGATGATTTGTCTGATATTGTCTATGCTACCAATTATTCTCAAAACATGCCGGGTGGTAGTGAAGACATTGCTGCCAGCGTGGGTATGTTTGTTGCCGGTAACTTTGTGTGGAAAAACCGCTATATCGTTGATGGTTCCTACCGTCTGTCCGGTTCGTCTAAGTTTGGAGAAGACAACCGCTATGCTCCGTTCTGGTCGGCTGGTTTGGGATACAATCTTCACAATGAAGATTTCATCAAGGATTTGGGTTGGGTGAACACCCTTCGCTTGCGTGGTAGCTATGGTTTCACCGGTAGCGTGAAATTTGATGCTTATCAGGCTGTGACTACCTATAAATTCTCTTCTGATTATCTGCATTATGCCGGTGTGGGTGCCATTCCTTTGGCGATGTCCAACCCCGACCTGACTTGGCAGACAACGAAGAAACTGAATATCGGTCTGACCTCTTCTTTCTTTGGCGACCGCATGAACGTGAATTTCGATTATTATCGTGAGCTGACTGATGACATGCTGATTGATATGTCGTTGCCGCCTTCTTCGGGTGCCACTACTGTGAAGAACAACCTCGGTTCGCAGGAAAGCAAAGGTTTCGAATTTTCTCTGTGGGGAAAAATCATCCGTACGCGCGACTGGGAATGGAACCTTTCTGTCAACGGATTGCACTCCAAGACCAAAATCAAAGAAATCTCCGATGCTTTGAAGCGTATGAACGACGACAATGCTACGGCTTCTAATTTGTCGGCACCTAAGTTTGAGTATCGCGAAGGGGAATCTCCGTCTTCTATCTACGCGGTTCGTTCGGCTGGTATCGACCCGGCGTCAGGTAAGGAAATCTTCATTAAGAAAGATGGCACTTATACCTATACGTATGATGCCAAAGATAAAGTAAAAGTGGGCGATACTGCTCCGAAGTTGCAGGGTAGCATTTCTTCGATGCTCATCTACAAGCAATTCTCATTGAGCATGAACTTCTCTTACCGCTTCGGTGGCGATGTGTACAACTCTACACGGGCTGCTAAGGTGGAAAACATCAATCCGCAGAAGAATGCCGATGTGCGTGCCTTTACTGAACGCTGGCAGAAGCCGGGCGATTTGAAGCCTTATTTGAATATTGCAAAGGATGGCGGAAAAACTTTCAATCATACCGACCGCTTTGTGGAGAAGGACAATGAATTCTGGTTCTCAAGCTTGAATTTACAGTACAACGTGCCCGACGAATGGGCGAAGAAAATTCATGCTCAGAAATTGTATGTTGGAATCGGAACGGAAGATCTGTTCCGTCTCACCAGCGCGAAGTATGAGCGTGGTACTTCCTATCCGTTCAGCCGCAGTGTTAATTTCTCACTCAGTGTTACATTTTAATTAGGAGACTATCAATATGAAAATTTTAAATATAGCAATCTGCTGCATCCTGGCGTTGTCGATGGCTTCGTGTGATGATTTCCTCGATGTTCGTCCGAAGGCCGAAAAGTTGGAAAGAGAACTTTTTAAAGATGCGAAAGGTTTTGAGAGTGCCATCTACGGTGTGTATGGCACGTTGCAGAAAGAATCCTTATATGGTAAGGATATGCTTTGGGGCATTACGGAAGTGCTGGCGCAGAATCTGCAGTCGGGCAATGAAATGATTAGCAAGTTGGCTAAGTACGATTATGAGAGTGATGCGGATATGAAAAGCATGTTTGCTGGTGTGTGGGGCAGTGCCTATCAAACGATTGGCTATGCCAACAATATCTTGAATCAGCTGGAGAACTGGTCGCCTGCTTCTTTGCCTTTGTACAATTATTATAAGGGTGAAATGTTGGGTGTTCGTGCTTTGCTGCATTTCGACTTGCTTCGTCTGTTTGCACCGATCGACGAAAGCAAGCAGGGGATTCCGTATGTGAAAACCTACGATCCGGTGGTGAAGCCTTTCTCTACAGTGGGTGAGGTGTATAGCCAAATCATTGCCGACCTGATCGAAGCCGAAGGTTTGCTGAAGGAGCAGGAATCGCTCATTGTGTATCCGCGTAACGATGCGAATTATCATCGCTTTCTCAACTATCAGGAAACCCACTTCAATCTCTATGCCGTTCGTGCGTTGCTTGCCCGTGTCTATTGGATGAAGAGTCAGGGTAAGGCCGGAGAGGATTTGAAGAAGGCAGGTGAGTATGCAGAGAGTGTGATTAAGAGCGGTAAGTTCCCGCTGGTGGACCGCACTGAAATCAAGGATTATCTGGCGGGTACGATTTCTCCTAAAGAAACGATTTTCGGCATTTATTCCACTTCCTATCAGAAGACAGCTGAAACGTATCTTTATAATTTCAATACGTATGCTTCGTTTAATCCTTACAAGGAGTCTTCGTATGATTCTTATACGAAGGTGTACAAAAAGAATGTGCCTGCACAGTCGCAGGATTACCGCTTGGATGGGCATTTCACTTCTTCCAACGAGATTGTGAAGTGTTTGAAACTGGTTGATGTGTATGCTATTGAGAATAAGGTGCCTGCTCACAGACAGAATTTGATTACGGGGGTGACTTTGATGCACACTTCTGAAATGTATCTCATTGCCGCTGAGGCTTTGCTCAACACTAACAAAGACTTGGCTCTGAAGTATTTTGATGATGAAATTTCTTCTCGCGGATTGAGCAAACTTTCTCAGCAGGATGTAACTCTGACCAGCGAGATTATTTACAATGAATATCATAAGGAACTCTACGGAGAAGGTCAGGTGTGGTTTAATATGAAGCGTTTGAACCGCACGATTAAATCGAATGCGGAATCCAGAGATATTCCGGGTAATGATAAAATTTATGTGCTTCCTATTCCGGAGGAAGAATTTGAATATCGAAATTAATAAGAACTTAAAGCTGTAAGATAAAATGAAGAAAATTGCAAAATTCATTGGTTGGACTGTTTTGGCAGCATCGATGGCTGCTTGCACCAACGAAGATTATCCGCTTTATGATACGGGGCAGAAGGATTCTGTGTTCTTTGAATATGTAGACGCTAAGAACAATCCGGCTACTTCCATTGAGTATGCTTTCAATTATAATCCAGATGATTTTTATATGGTTGAGATTCCTGTTACGTTGATGGGGATGCCGGCCAATCGCGAACGTCGCATCGAACTGAATCCTGTTCAGGACAAAACGACGATGGTGGAGGGTAAGCATTATGTCATTGAATCGGCAGTGCTTCCGGCCAATGCGGTTAACTCTGTTGTGAAAGTCAAGTTGCTGCGTGAGGATGTAGCGTTGCAGCAGCAGGCGTTTACGCTGTTGTTGAAAATTGTAGAAAATGAGGATCTTCGTTCGGTGGGTCAGAATCAGTTTCAGATCACCTATTCGGATATTCGTCCGACTGTCAGACCCGACTGGTGGGAAGACTCTGAAAACGTCTCTTATTCGAAGTTCCCGAAATATACGTTTGAAAATGCCCAGTTGTTTTTCAAGTATTTCTACGAACTGGCTCCTCAGCTGAATCCGGATACGTATAAGGAAATGATAGAAAAGTATGGTCATTATTTTGTCAATGCCCAGCAGAACGGAGGTCCGATGGCCTATTATCGTACTTTCATGATGCGTATCTTTATGGCTATGTATGAGGATCATCCGGATATATTCCCTAACGGACGACCTGTATTGTAATTGGCTACTTATTTAAATTAGGAAAAGTATGAAATTGAAGATATCTGTTTTAGTCTCTTTCTTTTTGATGTGTGGATTATCTTCCTGCATCGATGATGAAAGTTCAATGGGAGGACTTCCAGTCCCTCAACTGGAAATAGCTGGAAGTGCAAGTGAGAAGTTGCCTGTCCTCAACTTCGACTTGGGTGTGGAATGTGTCATCGACCCTAAGATTGCGTATGAGGGTGGTGATGAAAACTCACTGACGTATGAATGGAGTGTGGGCACTTATCAGGAAGCAAGCAATGGAAATCCTGCTGTCAAAGGGCCCTTGGAATTGGTCAGTACTGAACGGGTGCTGAAGTATTATTTTACGGACGGAGGTTCTTACTATGCACACTTGAAGGTTACGGATGGTAAGGTGGGTGCCGTAATGGAATATCAGGTGAATATGAATCGTACGTTTGAAAAAGGTTACGTTCTGGTTTCTAATGATGATCAGGGTAACGGCAATCTGACATTTGTCAAAGACATGACTCCGGAAGAGTTGGCGGCCGGTAAACCGCAACTTTATGTGGAGCATTGCATTGAAAAGATGAACGATGGTTTGCCTGTGAAGAATCTGATAGGCGTGGCTCGTAAAGATGTTTACCAGATATCTTCGGGAACAAGCTTGAAGCGGTTGCTGGCTATTACAGAATCTGCGTGTTATTTTCTCGACCCGAACCGCTTTACTGTGGTGACAGATTTGGCATTTGACAATGCAACTCCCGGATTTAAAGCTTCTACTTTTGTGTCTGAAGAGTACTATCCGTTTGTGTATGACAAAGACATGCGTAAATTTATCCATTTGGAGTCTGAACAGATGTATATGTTCGAAAATCCAAAGTTTGAAGGGGCTTTTTGTGAGGATTGTTTTATAGGCAGATATAGCAGCTATTATGGGGCAAGCGCCGAAATATATTATGTGAACTATGCAACCAGTGAGGTGGGACAGTCGGATATGAATACGGGTGCTTTTGCTAGCACACAGGACTTGCTGAAAGATCAGGATATCTTGAGTGTGTTTGTAGGACCGGATTTCGGCTATGGCAAGGCTGCCTATGCGATGGTGCGTGCAAAACAAGAACCGGCACGCTATGCTTTGTATAAAATCAATTCGATTACTAATATGTCAAGTGGTTATGAGAAGAAGGAATTTACGGCAACTGATGGTATGGCCTTGCCTACGCAGGGAACAGCGTTTCCTTTTTCTTCCGACAATAGCCGTTATTATTATCATGCTGATAATTGTGTGTATGTTTATTTGCCCAATTCGTTGGAATTCCCCAATAAAACTCAATATGCTATTCAGTATGCTGCCGGAACGGAAGTTACCTATTTGGACATAAATCCGGAAACCGATGAACTTTATGTGGCTACTTATGATAAGACCAAAAAACGCGGTAGCTTCTATATCTATGATGCTAATGACGTGTCTTTGGACAACAGAGATCACGTGAAACCGAAGGCTGCTCATGTAGATTGTGCCGACCGCATTTCATTCGTGATGTATAAGCCCAGCATGTAATGGGGCGTTTTGCCTACTAATGCTTTATATTGCTAACCCGCTATTGATAGTCTGTGTGATTGATAGCGGGTTATTTATTCTGAAAGAAGCATTTAAAAATACTTATAATATGGAGCATGGGTGGGCATAGCACGAGTTAATTTGTTATATTTGTATTTATTATTCACTTTAAAAGAGAGATTTTATGAGAAAGAAAATAGGATTTGTTTCCTTCTTGTTGGGGCTGCCGTTTTGGTTGTTTGCACAGCAGGCAGACAAGGTAAAAGTAAGTGGCACTATGGAAGGAGAAGGGTTTGTGAATCCGAAGTTGTATGTGAAAGCTATGGACCGGCAGGGACAGGAGGCAGTGTCAGCTTTGGAAGTGGACGGAACCCGGTTCACAGGCGAAGTGTTGCCGGCGCGTGATGGGTTTTATCAGTTTTTTGGTGTAAACAATCAGTCGCAACTCATTCTTCCTCTGTATTTGCCGCAGGGTGTACAGCTGGAGAATTTGAAGCTTACCATGGTGGATGCCTGTCCGCAGATGAATATTGACAAGAACAACCGTGCACTTTCGGCTTATAATGAGCTGACTTATGCAAAAGGACGTGCTTTGTGGGTGGACGGTCAGAACATGACTTCAGACCAGTTGTTCGACTTGGTCAATGGTTTTAATTTGGCTGTTGATTCAATTGTGAACGCTACGCATTGTGATGCTCCGGTGGAACAGTATTTGCGTTTGTGGGCTTACAATCAGGTGGCCAATTCGTATATGAGTCTTCCTCGCATTCTGGGGGTAGGACGGGATGTTTCTTTTAAGAAATCGGACGTGTTGGCTGAGCCCGAAGAGGTGCTTGATTCTCCGATGACTGTTTATTTCCCGGCTTCTGTGCATTTGATATTGGCTTCTCTTCCCCAAGGTAATTTGAACGAGCAGTTTGCTGCCTTGTATCAGAAGTATTCTTGTAAAGAAGTGCGCGGCATGGTAGAAGGCGGACTGATTGATCACTTTATTCGCAATTTTAACTTTGAAAAAGGGTATGAAAATGGCCTTGCAGACCTCTCGTCTGTGATTGAAAAGTATCAGCTGGATACTCGTTATCTGGATGCGTTCAAGATGCGTAAGGCTTCTGCTAAGGGTTCTCCTTTCCCGGAAGGCATTCTGCTGACGGATGTGAATGGAAACAAGGTGGACTTCAGCAGTTTCAAAGGCTCTTATGTGTATATTGATATGTGGGCTTCCTGGTGTGGTCCGTGCTGCAAGGAAGCTCCTGTGTTGAAGAAACTGGAGCAGGAGGTAAAGAACCCCAATGTGAAGTTTGTTTCCATCTCGATAGACAAGAGTATTCCGGCATGGAAGAAAAAAATGGAAGCGCTGGGACTGCATGGCAACCAGCTGCTGAATCAAGACAATAAATTGGCTGAGGCTTTGAATGTGAAGGGTATTCCCATGTTTTTGATTTATGACAAAGAGGGAAAACTGTATATGTATAATGCTCCTCGTCCCAGCACGGGTGCACCTTTGAAGGAATTGCTCGAAGGACTGAAATAGGGGCGAGATAGCGGTCGTAAAGCACTGCTTTAGCATCCGTAAAGCGGTGCTTTAGCCCTTACAAAGCGGTGCTTTATAATCTGTAACAAACCTATAGGTTCTGACATCAAAATGTATAGGTGAGAGATAAAAATAAAAATCCCCTGCCACATCGGTGTGTGTGGCAGGGGATTTTTTATAACGATAACTGCAAAATGTGTGGCTGTAAGCCTGCAAATTACAGCGGCATGTTTCCGTGCTTCTTGGGCGGATTGGTCTGCATCTTGTTGGCAGTCATATCCAATGCCTGAATCAAGCGCTTGCGAGTCTGGCGCGGATAGATGATTTCATCGATATAGCCCAATTCTGCAGCTTGGTAAGGCGTAGCAAACTTCTCTTTGTATGCTTCCAGTTCTTTGGCTTTTGTTTCTTCGTCTGCCTTGCGGAACAATACGTTGATAGCCCCTTCAGCACCCATTACTGCAATTTCTGCGCTCGGGTAAGCGAAGTTCACGTCAGCACCGGTCTGCTTGGAGTTCATCACGATGTAAGCACCACCGTAAGCTTTGCGTGTAATCACTGTAAGCTTGGGAACTGTTGCTTCGGCAAATGCATAAACAATTTTTGCACCGTGGCGGATGATACCGTTGTTTTCCTGTGTATATCCCGGAAGGAATCCCGGTACGTCTTCAAACGTGATCAACGGAATGTTGAAGCAGTCGCAGAAGCGGATGAAACGGCTGGCCTTGTCGCTGGCATCAATATCGAGCACACCGGCCAGGTAAGCAGGCTGGTTGGCTACGATACCTACCGAACGGCCTCCCATGCGGGCGAAACCGATGATGATGTTCTTGGCAAAGTTGGGCATTACTTCAAAGAAATAGCCGTTGTCTACCACTCGTTCAATGATATCCTTCATGTCGTAGGGAACATTCGGATCAGCGGGAACAATTGTATCCAGCGTTGTATCTTCACGGTTGAAGTCGTCTGTGCAGTTCTGCTTCTTGGCTTCGTCCATATTGTTTTGAGGCAAGAACGACAGCAGTTCGCGGATGCTCATCAGCAATTCTTCTTCGTCATTGCACATAAAGTGAGTAACCCCACTCTTGCTGCTGTGAGCCATGGCACCGCCCAGTTCTTCCTTGCTCACTTCTTCATGGATCACTGTTTTCACTACATCCGGTCCGGTGACAAACATGTGACTCTGTTCTTTCACCATGAAAATAAAGTCGGTGAGGGCAGGAGAGTAGCAGGCACCTCCGGCACACGGGCCGAGGATAGCCGAAATCTGCGGAATGACACCGCTGGCCATTGTATTCTGATAGAAGATATCTGCGTAACCCGAAAGGCTTTCGATACCTTCTTGGATACGTGCACCACCCGAATCATTCAGTGCAATGATAGGAGCACCGTTTTTCAGAGCCAGCTGTTGCACTTTAACGATTTTCTTGGCGTTGGAAGCCGACAGCGATCCGCCGTATACGGTAAAGTCGTATGCGTAAACGAATACCTGGCGTCCGTCAATCTTTCCATATCCCGACACGATACCGTCACCCGGAATCTTGTTCTTGTCCATACCGTAGTTGGTGCAACGGTGAACCATCAACTTGTCCAGTTCAACAAAGGTACCTTTGTCGAGCAGCATGTCAATGCGTTCGCGGGCAGTCATCTTTCCGCTCTCGTGTTGCTTTTCTATTTTTGCGAGGCCTCCACCGAGGGAAGCGATGCGGTCACGCTCTTCAAACGTGGCATATGCTTTATTTTTTTCTTCCATGATGCAATTTTCGTTTAGGGAATGTTATGCAATCGGTTCTAATGTAATCAATGTCTGGTCGCCGGTAATGTTGTCGCCTTCCTTCACCAAGACATCCTTGATGCGGCAGTCGGTACTTACCTTGTAGTTGCTTTGCATCTTCATTGCTTCGATGACAATAGCTGTATCTCCGGCTTTCACTTCCTGACCGGGAGTAACGAGAATCTTCACTACCTTGCCCGGCATGGGAGAAGTGATGCGGTCGTTTTGCTCTTCGTCACCTTTCTTACGCATGCGCAGATATTTGGCTTGAGTGTCTACGATATCTACATCGAAGCTGCTGTAGTGCGTATTCACTTTGTAGCTTTTGCCATTCTCCTTGCGGATGAGCTGTGCATTGGAGCTGCGTCCGTCCATCAGAATGTTGCAAGTGCCGTTTTCAGCCATTACGATATTCACTTCGAATTGCTTTCCGTCAATTCTAAGCACTACTTTATTGTCTTCTTTGCTGACCAGTTCTACCTCGGCCACGCGGTTGCCTATATGAATTTCCATACTTTACTGCTTTAAAAAATTAGATTCTCAACACGCCTTTGTGCAAACCGAATTCTTTCCACTTGCTGATGGGACGATTGTCGGTTGCGTCACCCTTGTTCTCTTCGAGGTTCATGATATAATCCATGTAAGCGGAAATAAGTGCGATGTTTTCTGCACGTTCGCTGGTGCGTGTAATGCATTGGCGCAAATATTCACCGTTTTTGGCAATGAAGCCTGTATCGTAGTGACCCTCCACAAAGTCGGGAGTATCCATGATGGCACGCAGATAGCTGATGTTGTTCTTCACGCCTGTCAGTTTATATTCGTGAAGCACGCGGCGCATCCGTTCGATGGCATATTGACGATTGGTGGCCCATACAATCAGCTTACCGATCATTGGGTCGTAATAGATAGGAATTTCGTATCCTTCGTATACGTAGCTGTCAATGCGCACACCGATGCCATTGGGTTCGGTAATCTGCTTGATGATACCCGGACTAGGCATAAAGTTCATTTCGGTGTCTTCGGCACAGATACGGCATTCAATGGCGTGTCCGCGCTGCTTGATGTCTTCCTGTTTCAGCTGCAGTTCTTGTCCGTCGGCTACCTTGATCTGTTCTTTCACCAAATCTACACCGATGACTTCCTCAGTAATGGGGTGTTCCACCTGCAAGCGTGTGTTCATTTCGAGGAAGTAGTAGTTGTGGTGCTTATCCACCAGAAATTCGATGGTTCCTGCACCGATGTAGTTGACAGCCTTGGCTGCTGCTACTGCTTTCTCACCCATATCCTTTCTCAGTTCAGGAGTGATGAATACAGAAGGAGTTTCTTCTACAATCTTTTGGTTGCGGCGTTGCACCGAACATTCGCGTTCGCACAGGTGAATGACATTTCCGTGCTTATCACCCAATATCTGGAATTCAATATGGTGGGGCTCTTCTACAAATTTTTCCAAATAAACCGTGTCGTCACCGAAGGAAGACAGCGATTCGCTCTTGGCAGTAGTATAGGCTTCTTCCACCTCGTCGGCGCTATGGATAAGGCGCATACCTTTTCCACCGCCACCCATTGACGCCTTCAGCATCACCGGATAGCCGATCTGGTTGCATAATGCAACGGCCTCTTCTACGCTCTGGAGGTTTTCTTGTGTGCCGGGAACAACTGGCACGCCAGCTTCAATCATCTTGATGCGGGCGGAGATTTTGTCACCCATGGCTTCCATGGTTTCCGGTTCGGGACCGATGAAAGTGATGCCCTCTTCTCTACAGCGGCGTGCAAAGGATGCATTCTCGGATAGGAAACCGTATCCCGGATGAATGGCATCTGCACGGGTTGCTTTGGCCACCTCGATTATCTTTTCTATGTTCAGATAACTTTCTTTCGATGCGGCAGGACCCACACAATAGGCCTCGTCTGCATAAAGCACGTGCTTGGCAGTACGGTCTGCTTCGGAAAAAATAGCGATACTCGTTATTCCCATTTCTCGGCAGGAACGCATCACCCGCACGGCAATTTCACCTCGATTGGCTACTAAGATTTTTTTTATCATACTTTTCGTAATTAAGTACATACCTAGTTTCGTGTCTTTCCACATTTCCGGACTTATTTATGTCCGATAAAAAATGTTGTATTTCTAAGATTTGCGGATAAACAAACGATGTTACAACATCGGTGGTATGAATTAAGTTCATATTTTTATATGCTTCGTTTTCCGTTGAAGACGAAGCAGAACTAAAATCGCGGCAAAGATAGATAAAATTTAAATAGGATGTTCATTTTCTGCACGAAAGTTGCTCTTTTGTGCAATGCTTCTTTCATTTTCCTTAAAAAAGTATTAATGAGAGCCATTGCATTCGGTTGAATTATTAAATCATGTTATGTAAAAGTCTTTTCTGTGTATAAAATTTGTAGTTAACAAAAAAGTAGCTATCTTTGCAACGTGTTTTTCATAGTATTAGATTTAAGGTTAACAAAAAGATTGGCTGTCTGGGATAGATAGCCTTTTTTTATGCCCTTATGTAAGGGTGGTTGCTGCTCTCCTTTAATGTGAACGAATATGTTAATTGTTAACTGGTAAAGTCTGAAATGTTAATGCGCTTTTCTGAGTATTAAACCGTGTTATTTTCTCCCTTGTTTTGGCTTTGAAATTTGCTTTTTATTCAAAACACGCTACCTTTGTATTGTGTTTTTTTCATAAGTATTAGATTTAAGGTTAACAAGGGATTGGTTGCTCGTGATGAGTAGCCATTTTTTGTTTTATATCCCCTCTTTCCAGAAAGGGGATGGCAGGTGGAAGGGGAGCTTACCGGCGTTCGCGCCATAGATGGCAGAGAGCCGACCAAGGATGATGGAACAGCATTCTCGGGCCGGCATAGCGCATTACTTCTTGCATCTGTTTTCGCTTGTCAGGCTTGTAGCAGTGTATGGTGCACCGTCTGCAAGTAGATTTCTGATTTCCAAACGGACAGCGGGAGAGCCGTTCGTGGGCATATTGCAGGAGGGTGCGGCAAGTGTCGCAAAGTTCTGAGTTTCCTTCTTTGTGGCGGCAATACAGGCGAATCATCTGTTCTACCGTCTGTTTCTCTTCAGCTATTCTGGATTTCATTTTATTTCGTTATGATATTTATCTATCAGTTTGCTTTATGGCTGGTTGGTGGCATTCCTTTATCAGTAAGCTACAATTTTGTCTGCATAGTCTTTCCAGCCGTTTGCTTTCCGGTAGGCTTTTACTGATGCGGCGGGCACATAAATAGCAGTGATGTCTTTGGGGAATCCGTACCACACCTTTTCGTATACATTAGGCGGAGTGGTAGCTTCTACTCTGACGTTCTTGATACCCGTGTGGTCGAACGCAGAGAAATGGATTTCATTGATTTGAGCCGGAAGGGTCAGCTTGGTTACTTTCTGGTTTCCGCTCAGCAACCCTTGTCCCAGGATGCGGATGCTTTGCGGAATTTCAAACCGGTTGAGTTGGGTGCAACCTTCCAGGCAACTGGCATCAATAGACGCATCAGCTTCTTCACGGATGGTGGTGCCATATGTCGTTACTTCTGACAACGCCGGACAGTGGTAAAATGCTCTGCTTTCCAATCGGGTCAGTCCGTTGGGTAGTTGGATATGGGTGAGTCCGCTTTCACGGAAGGCTTCCCTTCCGATGAAAGTCACGTTTTCAGGCACTTCAACCGATTTTAGTTTCCCGGTGCATAGAAAGGCCTGCGATTTGATTTCTTTTAATGTTTTCGGCAGGAGGATTTCCTCTAGTCCGGAAAGGGCAAACAGGCTGCTCGAGAGCGATGTCACCTGCGTTATGCTAAGGTCTACCTTTTTCAGTCTGTCGCAATAATAGAAGATGTCAGCTTCCAGCTTTTCCAGTGAAGAAGGGAACACGATTTCTTGTACGGAAGAACCGAAGAAGGCCATTTCACCGATCACTTTCAGTCCTTCATTCATTATCACCTTGTCAATTTGGCTGGCATAGAATTTCTCTTTGGGAATGATCTCTACACTGCTGGGAAGAATGATTTCTTTGTATCCCTTCAGAATCTCTGTCAATACGCCTTTTTCCACACGGACAGGAGCAATGCGGATAAAGAAATGCTGCTGTTTGCCGGCGATGGTGATGGTGATCTGCTGTTTTTCGGCAGGAGCTGCGGAGGAGAAACCGCTGATCTGATCAGGACGCACGGCGATAGCACGTTGTTGTTCGTCATCGTAATATCCTGTCACTTGCAGTCCGTTGAGGTCGATCGTTTCTCCCAATCCATAGACGGTCTTCGTGGGTTGTTGTGTGATGGTGAAATGTGTCAGTGATGCAGTTGTTGTTTCCTGTTGAGGCGGTGTGTTCATTTTGTTCTCGTCGTTGTCCTTGTGGCAGCTGGATAGGGAAAATAATAGAATTCCCATGTATATATAAATTTTCTTCATAAATGGTGGCTTGTTTTTTAATAATTGAATGTGTTACAATATATAAACACTTTTGTTGCTTTGAATGTTGCTTAGATTAGAGTTAAATAAGATTAATTCGTAGTTTGTTGTGGTATTTCCTTCATATTCCATTGTCTGTTTATCCGTTTTAGCGGTAAATCACTTGGGTGGTTCATGTGAACCACCCAGGTGGGCCACTTAAACCACCCGGGTGGTTTATCTGAATCACGCCGATGAATCATTTAAAAACGTCTGCTATGAGATAGCGAGAACGGAACTTTCTTTCTTTGAAATGTATGCTGTTTCAAACTGGTTGTGTTAGGGTTGTGATGGGAGAGAAGTGGATCATAAATATTGAATTTGGGAACTTTAAAAGAATGCTTGTCAATCGGGAAGATCTGCTGACCCCTTTTGCCATGGTTTAAACTGTGGTTTAAACAAACCGTTTAATCTGCCGCCAAGACAAGGAGTAAAGATATAAAAAAAGAGAGCTACTGATTTGTAACTCTCTGATTTTCTAGTGGTGCCACCAGGAATCGAACCGGGGACACAAGGATTTTCAGTCCTTTGCTCTACCAACTGAGCTATGGCACCAACGTTGTTTTCTCGTTTGCGGTTGCAAAGGTAGTGATTATTTTTAAACTACCAAATTTTTTCCAAATAAAAAGCACTGATAAAAACTTAATAAGTTTGTTATCAGTGCTATAAATTGATTATAAAAAATGGAGAATCGTTATTTGTTTTCTTTTAAAGGATTCCATCCCTGTGCTTTCAATTCAAATTCTTGTCCGTCACGGGTAATTAAGACACAGCCTAGTTCAGGCTTGGTAATATGTCCGATGAGTCGAACCCCTTCCATTTGAGAAATCTTTTCATGGTCGGCAATGGATACGGTAAATAGCAATTCATAATCTTCTCCACCGTTCATTGCGCACGTTGTCAGGTTCATGTTGAACTCCTCTGCCATTACGGCTGTTTGATAATCAATAGGTATATGTTCTTCATATACTCGGCAGCCAGTGTGGCTTTGTTTGCAGATGTGCATCAGTTCGGAAGAAAGACCGTCTGAAATGTCCATCATGGATGTGGGTACAATGTGGGCGGCAGCCAGTTTCTCGATGATGTCTTTCCGGGCTTCCGGTTTGAGCTGGCGTTCCAGCAGATATTCCTTGCCGGCAAAATCGGGTTGGATGTCTTTTTCTCCTTTAAGCACCGTTTTTTCCCGTTCCAACAATTGTAATCCCATATAAGCAGCACCTAAATCACCGGTGACACAAATCAGGTCGGTTTCTTTGGCGCCATGGCGATAAACCACTTTATCCTTATCGGCATCTCCGATGCAGGTAATGCTGATGGTAAGTCCTGTGAGTGATGAAGTGGTGTCACCTCCCACGATATCCACATTGTATTGCTGGCAGGCTAAGCGGATGCCGGCATACAGTTCTTCCATATCTTCTACGCTGAAGCGTTTGGATAGTCCCAGCGAAACAGTGATTTGTCTGGGAGTTCCGTTCATGGCGCAGATATCCGAAAAATTGACTATGGCTGATTTGTATCCCAGGTGTTTCAGCGGTACGTAGGTCAAGTCGAAATGTACGCCCTCCATCAGCAAATCTGTAGTGACGAGTATCTGCTTTTCAGACGGGTAGGAGAGTACGGCTGCATCGTCACCTACGCCATAGCGGCTGGATTCGTTCTTTAATTCGATTCCCTCAGTGAGGCGGTCGATAAGACCAAACTCACCGAGAGTAGCTATTTCTGTTCTCATAAACGATTTTTAATGATTAGGCACGGTTGATAAGTTCACGCATGATAGTAGTCATTTTAGGCTGGGCAGCATCTGCGGCCTTTTGCACTTCTTCATGTGTCACTTCTACAATTTTTCCTTCTACACCCAAGTCGGTGATGACTGAAATTCCAAATACTTTGATACCACAGTGGTTGGCAACGATCACTTCGGGAACTGTAGACATGCCGACTGCATCAGCACCCAGAATGTGGAACAGCTTATATTCGGCCGGTGTTTCAAAGGTAGGTCCTTGTGTGCCGATGTAGACACCATGTTGTACCTTGATTCCTTTTTCAGCTGCAATTTCGTCTGCTTTGCGGATGAGTTCTTTGCTGTAGGCTTCACTCATATCCGGGAAACGCGGACCGTAGGGGATGTTCTTTCCACGAAGCGGATGTTCGGGGAAATAGTTGATGTGGTCGGTGATGATCATCAGGTCACCGATTTCGAAGTCGGCATTCGTGCCGCCGCTGGCATTGGATACGAACAGGGTCTTGATGCCCAATTCACGCATCACTCGTACGGGGAATGTTACTTCTTTCATGGAGTAGCCCTCGTAGTAGTGGAAGCGGCCTTGCATGGCCATGATATCTTTATTGCCTAATTTTCCGAAAATCAGCTTTCCGCTGTGGCCTTCTACAGTGGATACCGGAAAGTTAGGAATATCCGAATAGTTTATTTCATACTTTTCGGTAATTTCGTTTGCTAAACTTCCAAGTCCGGTGCCAAGGATAATGGCTGTTTCGGGACTTGTATGCATCCTTTCTCTAAGATAAGCTGCTGTTTCTTGTATTTTCTCTAACATAGTCAATAATCTGTTGGTTAAATTTATCTTGTTGATTCTGTAATATTTCTATCTCAATGGGCAATACATATATGTATGGCTTCAGTTGCTCGTCCACATGGGGGTGACTGATGAGGCGCGTGGCATCTTTTTCTGTTGTAACCAGCAGCCGTCTTTTTCCAGACAACCGGTGAAAATGTTCGCTCACCTGCTGCATGTCTTTGGCCGAGAAATCATGATGATCTCCAAACGGAATGGTTTCTACCCGTCTGCTGTATTCTTTCAGCTTGCTTGCGATTGAGCGGGGAGAGGCAATGCCGGTCACTAACAGGATGGAGGTCTCTGTCAGGGCACTGAGTGCTATTTCTCCATCGATGCTGTTTGGTGTGGCAGCAGTCTGAAAGAGTGGGCGCAGCTTTCCGTAGCGGAAAGACGAAAAATAGAGTTGCTGATAGGGAAAAAGGTTCATGCGCTTGGCTATGATGTTATAGTCAATGGGCTTGATGTCCTGCGGACATTTTGTTACGATGACTATCTGTGCCCGGTTTTTCCCGCTGACAGGTTCGCGTAAGCGTCCGGCCGGAAGCAATGCATCATCACAGAACAGGCGGTGATAGTCGGTCAGCAGGATGCTGAGTCCGGGTTTTACATAGCGATGTTGAAAGGCATCGTCTAATAAAATCAGTTCAGGGGCTGCTGCTTCCAAGGAAAGCAACTGCTCAATTCCATGACAGCGGCTTTCGTCAACGGCTACCGTTACCGACGGAAACTTTGAATGCATCTGATAAGGCTCATCTCCGATTGTCTTGGCTGTACTTTCTGGGGTAGCTAAAACAAACCCTCGGGTGCTTCGCTTGTATCCACGGCTTAGTACGGCTATTCGATAGTGATCCTTCAACAGTCGTATCAAGTATTCAGTATGAGGCGTTTTCCCAGTTCCGCCGACAGCTAAATTTCCAATGCTGATGACGGGTATAGTGTAACTTCTTGACGGAAGTAACCGCCAATCAAAAAATTTGTTTCTCAGAAAGATGGCCGTTCCATATAACCATGAAACAGGATATAGCCATTTATGTATTTTGAAAAAGTGGTCGTTCATGGTGTAATTGTTTTAGGAACTTATTTGTAATTAAGATAACAAAGATAAATAATAGAGTTGATATTTCTCTAATCTATCGTCTGATTTTTTGTGTTTGTATGTCGTTTCTGCGGGTTCTGCTTTTTTCAATGTTGAAATTTAGAATTATTTTCGGTTTATATACGAGTGGGATTGGAAAGAATATTTTAATTTTGTGGCACTCTTTTTTCTATTTGTAACAAAACTTAATACTATAAATCGTACATGAAAATGAAAGTCTTTTCGTTGGTTGCCTTTGTGGCAAGTTGGTTCGTGTATTCATCTTGTAGTCAGAAGGAACTTTCAGACACTCAAGATTACACAAAGTATGTAAACACGTTTATCGGGGCAGCAGATAACGGACACACGTTTCCGGGGGCTTGTTTCCCTTTCGGTATGGTGCAAACGAGTCCGGTAACAGGGGCTGTGGGATGGAGATATTGCTCTGAATATGTCTATCAGGATACGTTGATTTGGGGATTCACGCAAACACACCTGAATGGAACAGGATGTATGGATCTAGGTGATATCTTGGTGATGCCGTTGTCGGGCAACCGTACCCGTGCATGGAATGGCTATCGCAGCCGGTTCTCTAAAGATAAGGAAACTGCTACTCCTGGATATTATTCCGTTGAACTGGAAGATGCTAAGGTGAAGGCTGAACTGACAGCTTCTATTCATGCTGCTTTGCATCGGTATACGTATCTTTCTGCCGATACGGCTTCTCTTTTAATCGACCTGCAGCACGGACCGGCATGGAACGAAAAGCAATATCATTCACAGGTGAATAGTTGTGAGGTGGCATGGGAGGATGCTCAGACGTTGACCGGTCATGTAAACAATAAGGTTTGGGTGAATCAGGATTATTATTTTGTGATGAAGTTTAATCGTCCGGTAGTCGATTCGCTGCTTTTGCCTATGGGTGAAACTGAAAAGGGTAAACGTATTGTTGCTACGTTCGACTTGAAGAAAGGGGATGAACTGATGATGAAGGTGGCTCTTTCTACTACTGGCGTGGAGGGTGCTAAGAAGAATTTGGAGGCTGAAATTCCTGCATGGGACTTCGACGGCGTGAAGCTGGCTGCTCACCAATGCTGGAATGATTATCTAAGCCGTATTGAAATTGATGGTACGGATGATGAAAAGACGAGTTTCTATACAAGCTTCTATCATGCGTTGATTCAGCCCAATCAGATTTCAGACGTGGATGGCAAATACAGGAATGCTGCCGATTCTGTGGTGACAGCTGGCAATGGGGTGTTCTATTCCACTTTCTCACTTTGGGATACGTATCGTGCCGCTCATCCGTTCTATACTTTGATGGTGCCTGAACGTGTGGATGGCTTTGTGAATTCTTTGGTTGAGCAGGGTGAAGTGCAGGGATTCTTGCCTATCTGGGCTTTATGGGGCAAGGAAAACTTCTGTATGATCGGTAATCATGGAGTTTCTGTTATTGCTGAGGCTTATCGCAAAGGGTTCCGCGGTTTTGATGCCGAACGTGCATTTAATATGATTAAGAAGACGCAGACGGTCTCTCATCCGTTGAAGTCGAATTGGGAGGTTTATACGAAGTATGGTTATTTCCCAACTGACCTGACTGAGGCCGAGTCGGTTTCTTCTACTCTGGAATCGGTTTATGATGATTATGCTGCTGCTGATATGGCTCGTCGTATGGGTAAAGAGGAAGAGGCAGCCTATTTTGCTAAGCGGGCGGATTATTACAAGAATTTATTTGATTCGCAAACGCAGTTTATGCGTCCGCGTAAAGCTGACGGTAGCTGGAAATCTCCGTTCAACCCCAGTGCGTTGGCTCACTCTGAAAGTATCGGAGGAGATTATACGGAAGGTAATGCTTGGCAGTATACTTGGCATGTGCAGCATGATGTACCGGGCCTGATTGCTTTGTTTGGTGGTGAAAAACCGTTCTTGAATAAATTGGACTCTCTGTTTACGGTTAAGCTGGAAGGCGAGAGTCTGAATGATGTGACTGGATTGATCGGACAGTATGCTCATGGCAATGAGCCGAGTCATCATGTTACTTATTTGTATGCTTTGGCGGGTCGTCCCGAACGTACGCAGGAGTTGGTGCGTGAGATATTTGATACGCAGTATAAAAATAAGCCTGACGGACTTTGCGGTAATGATGACTGCGGTCAGATGTCTGCCTGGTATATGCTGAGTGCTATGGGCTTTTATCCGGTAGACCCTGTCAGTGGTGAGTATGTATTCGGTGCACCTCAGTTGCCTAAGTTAGTGTTGCACTTGGCCGAAGGTAAAACTTTTACAATTGTAGCTGAAGGCTTGTCTAAAGAGCATAAGTATGTTGATAGCATTACATTAAACGGTCAGCCTTATTCAAAGAAATCAATTTCACACGAAGATATTGTAAAGGGGGGAACCTTGGTATTTAAGATGAAATGATTTAAAGATTCATAATAGAAGAAGGGGCGTGTCATTCTCATGATGGAGTTTGATTCGCCCCTTTTTGTATGATGCTGTTGTCCGTAATTCTTTGAACCCCGTGTTTGTCTTTGTTTGTCTTAGATATTTTTGTTCGTTTTTGATGTTTTTGCTCGTTTTCTTTTCAAATGTTTGTGGCTGTATGAATTGCTGTATATGCTGATGTTGTGGTTTATCACTATCTGGAGGATGTTTAAGGTAGAGTATTGTTGTTGGGATTATGTGTTCAGTGCTATCCTGTTGTTTTGAACGACAACTGTCTGTTGATGCTAGGGAGTAAATGAGGAAATGCACAAAGGAATGGTACGGTTGATCCATCATTTTGTCGGGTTACCAATGGATATAAAAAGACAACGGGTGTGCCGTTTTCCCACGATACACCCGTTGACTTTTTATGTTGTATGACTTTGTAGCACTATTATAGCATGCCGTTGGAGCCCAAGATAACCAGCATACTGTATCCCAGTATCAGTCCGACAATACCCATAATGATGCCGACTTTCTCCATGTCTTTTTGTTCTATCATACCCGTAGCGTGTGCCAGTGCGTTGGGCGGAGTACTGATGGGCAGAATCATCGCTAAGGACGAACCGATAGCTACTCCGATCAGCAGAGTTTCAACTCCTCCCAGTGAAGATAGGTTTTCACGCATACTGCTTCCGGCAATTGCAAGGATAGGTACCAGCAAAGCTGCTGTGGCAGTGTGAGAAATGAAGTTGGCCATTGCATAGCAGATGAGTCCGGAACCGACAATCATGAGCACCGGTGGCCAAGTTTCGAAAGGAATAGCTTCAATCATGTGTTTGGCAAGCCCTGTTTCTTGTAAAGCTACGCCTAACGCAAAACCGCCGGCTACCATCCACAGCACACTCCAGCTGATTTCTTCCAGATCTCGTTTGGTGATGATGCCCGTTACACAGAATACGGCTACGGGAATCATAGCTACTACGTTCGAATTGACCCCCGTGAATTTATCAAACATCCATAGTAATACAGTGATAGTAAAGGTGATATAAACAACAATGGAGCGCCAGTCTTTTTTTGCTTTGCCTTCAATTTTCAATTCGATATTCTTTTGCTTGAAGGGGAATAGACGTAAAAGAATAAACCATGCAATGAATAAAACCACAATGGTATAGGGAAGCATGAAACTCATCCATTCGCCAAAGCCTATATTCAGGTTCAGTCCTTCGGGGTCATTCAGGTATTTCAATGCAATGGCATTGGGGGGAGTTCCGATAGGGGTTCCCATACCTCCTACATTGGCTGCAACCGGAATGGCCATCGCTAAGCCTATTTTCCCTTTTCCGTCTGCAGGCAGTGCTTTTAATACGGGAGTCAGGAAAGTAAGCATCATGGCTGCTGTTGCCGTGTTGCTTAAGAACATGGAAAATACGGCTGTAACAAGGATAAAACCTAATAGGACATAGCGCGATTGCGTGCCGAAAGGCTGTAGCATGACGCGAGCCAACAGTACGTCAAGTCCGCTTTTAGTAGCTGCAATGGCAAGAATAAATCCACCGATAAACAGCATGATGATTGGATCTGCGAAGCAGTGCATGATGGATTTGTATTTTACAGCTTTTCCCAATTCTTCAGTTGGTATATTTTCAGTGAAGAGCCATAAACTGCTGTCTGAGACTGAAAGTAGGAGTAAGACTACTATAAGTACAGACGTTGTCCAAGCCGGAATGGCTTCAAATATCCACATCAGTGTGGCAAATATAAAAATGGATATCAATCGCTGCTCTATAATTGTTAGCCCTTCAATTCCATAGCTATCGATGGGAAGAAACCACAAAACTAAAGCCACGATCATAGCAATAGCTAATTTTATACACCTGGCCACTGTTTGGTTTTTAGTTAACCTTTTGGCCTTTTTAAATTCATGATACGCTTCCACTAAATGGAAACCTTCGAAAATTTTATACATAATATTAGGTTAAGATTATATTTATAACACATTGCAAAAATAGCATTTTATTTGATATATGATTAATTATCCAAGAAATATTTTCAAGTTTTTGATGTGATATGTGTAAATAGCTTGTTTCTTCTGTCATTTAGTCAAACTATATGCTATGAGTGGCTGCTGGTATGTTTATAGCTTTTGGGGTTATTATGTATTGAAAGTGTTGTGTTTCTTTTACATATGAATATCTTCGAGGAAAAAGTATGAGCAGTGTTGCTTCACAAGAGGGAGATGAGTATGTCGTTGGCTTCCTTGGACAATTATACGAGTTTAGTTAGACTTTTGTGTAATAGCATCGTAGTATCATTCCACATATAGTATTAATATAATATTGAGTATCGTTTTAAATAGTGTGAGATGGGTGTGGGGTATGGTGTGATATGAATATGGGCTCTTTTTGTTTAGGTCTTTCTAATGCGCGCGCGTGATAATATATGGTGTATATTTGGGAAGATTGTTTTGTTGATCTTTCT
>Peterbilt_p1__coassemble_253_pt1 | contig 33253 bp, 26 predicted proteins | sample Peterbilt_p1__metabat2_high_PE_029 | metagenome-assembled genome bin Peterbilt_p1
CCTATTTTTATTCTCTATTCTTTGTTTCTATTCTCTTTCCCCGTTAAAAATACGCATATAAGAGCAATTCCCCAAATAATAATTGATTTTTATCCGCTTTTCCTTCGTTGACCTCTCTTTGGCCTATAGTTGCGTTACTTGGATATTTCCGGCGGGCGGCGTGCAGGCTGTTCACCTATCGGGGCGATTGGAAATACTGTTCGAGCTCGGTTTCCGCTGAATGGTTCCGGTTGGCAAGGTCTTTGATAATCTCCCCTCTTTCCAGCAGGGCAATGCGCGGACACAGGTCGATGGTGTGGGTCAGGTTGTGGCTCGACAGCAGCAGGGTGGCCTGGTGTGTCTGGTTGTAGTCCAGCAGCAGCTGCTTCAGCTCCGACTGTGAGGTGGGGTCGAGAAAATTGAACGGTTCGTCAAGGATGACAATCTGCGGATGCGGCAGCAGGGCAGAGAGGATGCCTATCTTCTGCTTGTTGCCGGCGGAGAAGTCCCGGATGAGCTTTTTCTGCCCTCTGATTTCGCCATTCATAAAGCGGCTGAAGGACGAAAGCCGGCTGTCTACTTCCGATGGGGAGAGGCCATGCAGGCGTCCGATGAATGCGAAGTATTCTTCCGGTGTGAGATAATCGATGAGAAAACTATCGTCGATGTATGCACCGGTGAAGCTTTTCCACTCTTCCGTACGGTCCACAGGCAGATTGCGGAGGGTGATGTGGCCGCTGTCGGCTTTCAGCAGGTCGAGCATCAGCCGGAAGAGGGTGGTTTTCCCTGCACCGTTGTTGCCCACAAGGCCGAGCATTTCGCCCTGTGGGATGGAGAAGTGTTCTATGTGGATGGCGGTCTTTTCGCCAAACTGTTTGCTGAGATTCCTTATTTCAATCATCGTTCTCTATTTAATTATTCAATCATTCAATCAATCAAACATTTTCATTCTGTTTTACTTCTGTCGGCTTTCTCTGAAGCCTTCGAAATTCTCGTACTTCCGCTGCAGGAACCGCCGGCAGACCTGGTTGAGCCACCAGGGGGAGGCGAGGGTGAAGGCGAGTCCGGCGGTAAGGAACAGCAGGTTGGTCAGCGTGGTGCCCCACAGGGTTTCCAAGGTGGTGTAAAGCAGCAGGGGAAGTCCGAACACGGCCAGTTTGATGAGAATTTGCATGCCGCTGCTGCCTTGTCTGCTGGTTAGTTTTTCATGCAGCGGCAAGGTCTGGCGGTTGTATACTGCCAGTTGAAACAGCTGGAAATACACCACGCCGGTGGTGTAGAAAAACCAGGTGCAGACAGTCAGAAGCGAAACTTTTCCGGTGAGCAGGGAGGGTATCATCAGGGTCAGCGGAATCAGCTCTCCCAGGCTGTAGAGATAGTATTTGGCTTTCAGCAGGCTTTGGATGGAGGCACGGTGCGTCCATAGCCCGTCGATGTAGTTTCCTTCGAATGAAAGGACTTTCGGCAGGAATATCAAGCCGAAAGCGGAGAAGTTATACACGCAGATAAAGGTGGTCATGAACGGTGTGTCGTAGATGCCGGAGAAGCCAAGTGCGGCGGAAAAGAGCGTGATGAGGAGAATCACGCTGCGCAGGGCGCTTCGGCAGCTGCGGCAGCGGAGGAGCATTTTCAGTTCCAGCTGCAGATACAGATTTGTTTCTTTGAAGAATCTCTCGGGCTCTTCGAAAGGCTTCCCGGATTCTTTTACCTTATTTCCGGATTCTTCGAAAGGCTTTTCGGATTCTTTTACCTTATTTCCGGACGCTCCGAAGATTCTTCCGGATTCTTTGAGTTTTTCATCAGACTCTCCGAAGTGTTTTTCAGCTTCTCCGAAAGCCTTCCCTGTTTTTCCGAAGTGTTCAAAGAGGCGAACGACGGAGCCGGAGCGAAGGGCAGCAAAGCTGCGAAAGGATGCAAAAGAGCGAAAAGAAGAGGAGGAATCGGTGCGGGCGAGTTCGTGATAGACAGCCCGGTTCATGACGGAGCGGTTGATTCCGACCAGGAGCATCAGGGTAAGCACTGTGCCGAGAAAAGTAAGAAAATCTCCTTGGATGAATCCGTTGCCCAAGTGAAGAAAGAAGCAGATAACGGGGTTCGATGGGGAGAAAATGGGGTTCTCTGATGGGAGAAAGAGGAGGCAGGTCATTCCGCCATAAAGAACAAGCGGAAGTAGCACCCACCTGGTACGTTCGTTGATTAAGGTTCGGCAAAGTAAGTGCAGATAGTTGTTGGTGAGAAACAGCAGCCAGATACCCGCAAAATAGGTGAGGCAACTGCCTATTCCCGCTGAGGGGAGAAGGGTGAGGTAAGAAAAGGGGACAATAAGGAACAGCCAGCAGAGGTTGAAGGAACTGCATGCTGACTGGAGTAGCAGGGAGTCGATGAGACGGCTCTTTTTAACCGGCAGCAAGAGGTAGGGTTTTACCTCTTGTGTCGGTGTTTTTTGCAACGGAAAGCGCAGCAGGAAGTCGAGCACCAGCAGGCAGGGCAGAACGTAGGCGTTCATAACAAGATATGGTTCCCAAGTGGGAACCATATCAGTAAATTCGGCCGCAAACGTGGAGCCCAGGAAGACCAGGTAAAGGGCCCAGAGGCCTTCCAGTATCCAGCCCAGGAGGCGGGCCGTCCGGTTTCTTTCCCTCATCGGGTGTCGCCGGAAGGCCAGTTTCCTGTGTTTGCGCAGTTCGTTGAAAATCATAGTGTACTATTATATATGGTGTACTTCTATATTTTTTGTACTTCTATAATCGGGAAGAATCCTTATTTGTTTTCTTCCGGAGTAGACATGATAATTTTAATCAGATTCTTTTGCTTCAACAGTTTGGCAAGGAAAGTCTTTACGTCTTTCGCTGTGATGCTTTCAATCTGCTTAACATAATCTTTCGTGCTGTCTACGCCTGTGTAGAGGTATTCGTTCAGGCAGTTCATCCAGTAGCCGTTTTCTTTCTGAACGTCGTTGTACTGTTTCAGCATGTACTTCTTGATCTTGTCCATGTGTTCAGCCTGCGGACCTTCTTTGGCCATCTTGTTCAACTGTTCTTCTACGATAGCGCTGAGCTTGTCAATCTTGCCCGGATCTGTCTGGAAGGAGATTTCAAGGCTCAATTCTTCTTTCGGGTATTTGCCCAAGCTTCCGCTGCAGCTCACACCGTAGGTACCTCCTTCTTTTTCACGGATTTCGGCTGTGTAGACCATATCCAGTGCTTGTTCGAGGATGCTCAGCGTCAAGCTGTTGCGCAAATCATATTTAGCCTTTCCTGTGTAGAGGAACAGGATGGTAGCAATCGGAGTTTCCTGCTTTTTAGTAAACTGGTTCTTGTAGAAGCCTTTGCGTACATCCATTTTGTTGTCTTTGAATGTCTCCTTGCGGTTGATAGAAGGAAGAGCACCCAGGTATTTGGCAATCAACGGCTTCATTGTTTCCAGGTTGACATTACCTACCAGGAAGAAGGTGAAGTCGCTGGCATCTGCAAAGCGTTCTTTGTACATTTCGATGATGCGGTCGTAGTCGATCTTGTCTACCATGTCTTCTGTGAACTTGATAGCACGCGGGTGGTTGCCATACAAAGCGTGGCGCACGGTGTCGCCGAAAGCGCTCATCGGGTTGGCATCTGCATTCTGCAGCTTGGCTTTCAAGCGGTTCTTGTATGATTCGAAAGCTTCGTTGTCCTTGCGCGGAGAAGTGAAGCTCAGGTAAGTGAGCTGCATCATGGTTTCGAAATCTTTCGGCGTACAGCTACCGCTCACTGATTCAGTAGTGCCTCCGATGCCTGTGCTTACACCAGCCAGTTTGCCGGCCAATGCCTTGCCCAGTTCGATGGGGCTGAATTCGCCGATACCACCTACCAGTGCCACACTGCCCAGCTGAGAGATGTTGATGATTTCTTCGTTCGGGAAGAGGCTGCTACCGCCGAAGCTGAAGCCCTTCATGATGATTTCGTCCGACTTGAATTCGGTCGGTTTCACGTATACCGTTACACCGTTTGACAAGACGAGTTTGGTAGTGCCGTAGATTTCGCCTGCTTTTTCAGAAACGATGCTGCCGCCCTTGATTTCTTCAGAGATCAGCGGCTTGTTGGATACCTTGTCTTCGTAGGGTTTCAGGTCGAATGACTTGATTTCTTTCAGCAATGCTGCGATTTCTTCCTTAGTAGGATATTTCACTTCTGCATTGTCCGGACCGGCTACCATCACCACCTGGTTGTCTTCCGTGATGAGCTGGCTCATCATCTGGTTCACCATGTCGACCGTGATTTGCGGAGCCATCTGGTTGATCAGCGTATATTCTACTTCGATGCCCGGGATGGGTTGGCCGCTCAGGAAGTTGTTTACGTATTCATTAACGTAAGCACCGTTCTTGGTGTTGGCACGTTCGTTGTAGATTGATTCAACTGATTGCAGGTAGTTGATGCGTGCACGTTCGTATTCGGAAGCAGTAAATCCGAAGCGGCAGGCACGTTCTGCTTCTTGCAGTACGGTTCTCATGGCTTGCATCAGACCGTCGTTCTTGCTGCCTACGCTCAGGCTGAAGGCATCTTTCGTTGTAGCCATGAAGAATTCTCCATAGCCGGCACCGGCGCTGGTGTAAGGAGGATTGGCTGTCTGCAGCAGTTCGCCCAGGCGGTTGTTCAGCATGGTCATCGCCATGTTGAGCATGTACTGGCCTACGTAATAGGGCACTGTGTTCTTCTGGTCATTGGGCACTACATCGTGCTTGAAGAAGAACTGAGCCGACGGGCTCTTCACTTCTTTGTCCTTACCGATGTAAATCAGCGGTTCTTTGTTGTCGGCTACCGGATAGTAGATACGTTCGGCAGCATTTACCGGTGCCTTTACGTCAGCAAAGATTTTTTTCAGCTTGGCTTCGATGTCGTCCACGTTGATGTCACCCACGATGATGATACCCTGCAAGTCGGTGCGGTACCATTTTTTATAGTAGTCGCGGATGTCCTGATAAGGGAAGTTGTTGATGACGTCGATGCTACCGATCGGCATACAGTCGGCATACTTGGAATCTGGATACAGCGTGGGAAGCGCATCGGTCATGATGCGGAGCATACCGCTGTTGCGGCTTCTCCATTCTTCGCGAATCACACCGCGTTCCTTGTCGATTTCCTTGTCGGCCAGCTTGATAGCGCTCGACCAGTCGTGCAGGATCAGCAGACAAGAGTCTACGACGTTGATGTTGTCGGTGGGCACGTTGCTGATGTTGTATACAGTCTGGTCTACTGCTGTATAGGCGTTCAGGTTGGTACCGAACTTGATACCTTTGGTTTCACACCAAGGTACGATGCCTAACCCTGTTTCATCCCCGGGGAAGTTCTTTGTACCGTTGAAAGCCATGTGCTCCAGGAAGTGAGCCAATCCGCGTTGTTGCGGTTCTTCCAAGATGGAACCAACTTTCTGTGCGATGTAGAATTCTACTCGCTTCTCGGGACGAGCATTGTGGCGAATGTAGTAAGTCAGTCCGTTGTCCAACTTACCGATGCGCACATTTTTGTCCACTGGCAGGGTCTGTACCGGCTGCTGTTGTTGAGCCTGTACGGATTGGTAATTGCAGCAAAGAAGCATCGCTGCCACCAATAATCCACGTAATAAATGTTTCATGTTCTATTTATTTAAGTAAATGTTATTTCTTCTTAGTCAAGCGGCCGTTATTTGATCGCTTCCCGGATGCGCACCAGTTTGGTGAGCAGGGGTTCCAGCAGGTCGAGCTTGAGCATGTTGGCTCCGTCGCTCTTGGCCACGCTCGGGTCTTCGTGCGTTTCGATGAAGATACCGTCGGCTCCCACCGCAATACCTGCCTTGGCCACTGTCTCAATGAGCTGCGGCATGCCGCCCGTTACTCCGCTCGTCTGGTTGGGCTGTTGCAGGGAGTGGGTTACATCGAGGATCACCGGATAGCCAAACGTCTGCATTTCCGGAATGCCGCGGTAGTCTACCACCAGGTCCTGATAGCCGAAGGTAGTGCCCCGTTCGGTGAGCATCACGTTCTTGTTGCCGGCTTCCACCACCTTCTCGGCTGCAAACTGCATGGCCATGGGGGAGAGGAACTGACCTTTCTTGATGTTGATGGTCTTGCCGGTCTTGGCAGCGGCTACCAGCAGGTCGGTTTGCCGGCACAGGAAAGCCGGGATCTGAAGCACGTCTACATAGGCTGCGGCCATTTCTGCCTCTTCCACACTGTGGATATCAGTAACGGTAGGCACCCCGAAGGTGTCGTGCACCTTCTGCAGAATCTTCAGCGCCTTCTCGTCGCCGATGCCGGTAAAGGAATCCAGGCGCGAACGGTTGGCCTTGCGGTACGACCCCTTGAACACATAGGGTATGCGGAGGGTTTCGGTGATTTTCACCACTCGTTCGGCGATGCGCAGAGCCATGTCTTCGCCTTCTATTACACACGGTCCGGCTAACAGAAAGAAGTTGCCGGCTGGATTGTTTTTCAACTCTATCATCACTATTGAAGTTGTTAGTTAGGGATAATCAATGTTATTTTTTCGGGCAGGATACCGATCTCCAGCGGAAAATGCTTGGGGAGCAGGCGTCCGTCCAAGTCGACAGAGGCATTCTGCGCTCTGAGTACTTTCACTTTTTTGGTGCGGTAGCTTTTCACCGTTTTGTGGTTGAGGATGCGCCCCTGGATGAGCATCCACAAGCCGGAAAGAATCTGCAGAAATTCCGGGTGGTAGATGACGGATACGTCGAGCCAGCCGTTGTAGGGCACCGCACTTGGGGTCTGTCCCCATCCCCAGGCACTGCCCACACACACCGTCATGATGCGTCCGCGGATGTGCTCGTCGTTGATGCGCAGGTGCATGCGGTAGAGCTTGCGTTCAAAAATCAGCGAGAAGAGAGCCGCCACGTAGGAGAGGAATTTCACCCCCCAGAAGCGTTTGGTCTGGTCGGTAATCTTGACGATGCGTGCCCCCAGTCCGATGTTGACAGCATTGAGGAAATAGCGGCGCACATGCTCGTTGCCGTTGAAGTAGCTGCAATACCCCACGTCGATCTTCTTGAGGCGGTGGTTGATGATGCAGTCCACTGCCGACTTGTAGTCGGTGGTGAGGTCCCAGTACTTGGCAAAGTCGTTGCCGATGCCGTTGGGGATAATGCCGAGTGCAATGTTTTCTTTGTCTTCCGCATCCGACAGCATGATGCCGTTGATGGCGTCGTTCACCGCTCCGTCGCCTCCCACAATAACGATGGTGCGGTAGCCGTTGTTGGCCAGAATCTTTGACAGTCGCTCCACGGAGCCGAAACCTTCGGATTGTACATAGTCATAGTCTACCCCTTTACTGTCCATGTACGTCTTGATTTCTTCCCAACGTTTCTTCACCTTCCGTGTGCCGGCTTTCGGGTTATAGATGATGCCCCATTTGTTAGGTTCTACACTCATATCCGTTTCCTCTCGTTTAATGACTCATATTTCTTTTCCACACATTGTAAAAACAAAGATACTAAATCTCTTGTAGTTTCTTCTTTACAAAGGCTATCTTTTCTTCCATCGGAAGTTCGGCTTGCACCCAATGAATGGTAAATCCTCGGCGCTCCATGCCTCTGAACCAAGTCATCTGCCGCTTGGCAAACTGGTGGATGGCGATTTCCAGTCCGCGGAACATCTCGTCGAAGGTGAGCTGTCCGGTGACATAGAGGGTGAGGTATTTGTATTCCAGTCCGTAATAAATCAGGTCATCGGGATGGATGCCTTGTTCGATGAGTTTTCTTACTTCGTCCACCATCCCTTCATCCAACCGCTGTTTCAGTCGGCGGGTAATCTTCTCGCGCCGCAGTTCGCGGTCGATATCGACGCCGATAATCAGGCTTTTCAAGGAAGGAAATTCCCGTTCGGGCACCGGATGAGCCGCATAGTACTCTTCAATCTCGATGGCGCGGATGGCCCGTTTCACGGTGTCCACATCCGTGGAGTTGTGGAGCGTTTTGTATTGGCTCAGCTGCCGGGTGAGTTCTTCCAGCGAACAGTTGGCCAGGCGGGCTCTCAGTTCCGGATTTTCGGGTACGGGCATCAGTTTGTAGCCTTTCAGTACCGATTCTAAGTACATGCCCGTTCCGCCACACAAGATGGGGAGGAGTCCTCTCTGCCTGATGTCTTCGTAGGCCGCAAGGAAATCGCGCTGGTATTCGAATACATTGTATTTATACCCGGGCTCGGCAATATCGATGAGGTGATAGGGGATGGCTCGTCCGTTTACGGTATAATCAGCCAAGTCTTTTCCCGTGCCGAGATCCATTTGCCGGTATATCTGACGGGAGTCTGCACTGATAATTTCGGAGTTCAGTTCATAGGCCAAGGCTGCAGCAAAAGGGGTTTTCCCTGAAGCGGTAGGGCCAAGTATGGTGATTATATCATAGTCTGGCATAGCTTTATTGTTTTGATAGTCATGCAAAAGTAGAAAATATTTTGATTTTCGTATCTTATTTGTTCATTTTTCCGCAAGAATATTCTCTTTTTTTTGCATCAAAGCTGGGATTTCATGGGTTCTGAGGCCTGTTTGGGGTGTGTTTCCATAGCGAAGCAACTTTTTTTCTGATGAGCATCCAGTTGAGCGCTGATACCCCTAAGCACAGCAGGAGGCCGGTAGCCATGACCCAGCCCGACCCGCCGGTTGCCAATGTCGGGAAAAGCTGTTGGATGGTATCCAGATAGGAAGTGCGCAGCAGACCCACCAGTCCGATGGATAGTACAAGGACGCAGGCATTGAGCAGGAGGGTGAGCAGCTGGTAGGGCAGCGCTATCCGCTGGGGACTGTAGCCTATCAGCAGGAGATTTTCCAGCTGGGTGGTGTTCTTCTGCAGAAGCAGGAAGATGCTCAGCATCAAGATATAGAAGGAAAGCAGACTGATGAGCAAGCCCACACTGAGCACGATGCCCACAACGAGGCGGAGAAAATGGGTGGTCTTGCCGGCATCGAGCTTGCCGTCTTCTGTCTCATAGCCTTTTTCCTGAAAGTAGTGTGCTATGGCTGCATCGGCCGGGTTGTTCACTTCCACAATCAGCCGGGCCGGTTGCGGTTCGGCGTGGGGCGCAAAGCGGCTGTTGGCCCATTCCATGAACGACTGGGGCACTAGGAGGGTGTTCAGCCGGTTGGAGAATCCCACAATGTTTCCCTGGTAGACTTCGCTTTCCCCGTTGCCGCTCATGCGGATGTTCATCTGAATGAGGCTCATCACTCCTTCCGACAACTTGGGCAGGTTGCGGCTCTGGGCAAAACCGAAATTATAGAGATTCAGGTAGTTGCGGGGAAGGATGATGGGGACGGTGCGGCTGGCTTCGTCAAAATGCCATTGGTCGAGCTTGACGTCGACAAACTCATCGGGCACCGATTCAAAAAACAGGTCGGTAGAGAGTTGGATGCCCATGGCTTCCATGCCCACTCCGGCCGACACCTTGAACTGTGTGGGCGTAAATGTGCCGATGTTTTTCGTAAACGGCTGCTTCTTCAAGTCGGCTATCTCTTCCTGGGTGAAGGTGTTGCTCTTGCCTGCCAGCGAGCCTAAGGTGCTTACCCGTTTGGTAGCGATGAGGTATTCGTTTTTCATGAAACTGTCTCCATCGGTAAACACGGGCCGCACATCCTGGTAGAACTGGATGCTGAGGAGTACAATCACCATGCCACACAAGTTGGCAAGAAAGAAACCGGCCAGCTGGCCGATACTGATATGTTGACGGAGGATTTTCCAGAGGAGGGAAGACATAGCGCTTAATTGGTTTAGACTTGTTTGGGGTTCGACTTACTTGGGTTCGATAGGGAATGCAAGACTTGCTTGGTTTTGACTTACTTGGGTTTCGACTATAAATGCAAGACTTGATGATAGGGCAGGTCTATGTGTTTGCCGATAGACGTAACAATCACACCTGCATTTTGTTTTTCTGCCTCCTGCAGGATGATGTCTCCCAGCAGGCGGCTGTTGGCTTCATCCAGGTGGCTCACGGGCTCGTCGAGAAACAGAAAATCAAACGGCTGGCAGAGTGCCCGGATGAAAGCTACCCGTTGCTGTTGTCCGAAAGAGAGCCGTCCGGTTGGCGTGTCTTTCTTCTCGGCTATGCCCAGCTGCTCAAACAAAGCCGCTATCTCTTTCTTCTTTTTGTGTCCGGTCAGGTTGTTTTTGAGCTGCACGTTCTCCCAGGCTGTCAGTTCGCTGAAAAGACGCAGGTCTTGAAAAAGCATGCTCAGTGAGCCCTTGCGCAATTGGGTCCACTGGCTCACTGAGTAGGCTTTGATGTTGGTTTCATCGAAAGTGATAATCCCTTGGTAATCGTTTCGGGATCCGTATAAATAACTGCACAGGGAGGACTTTCCCGTGCCGGAAGCGGCTTCAATCAGATAGCGTTCTCCTTTGCGGAAGGTAAGGTCTTGATGCCATACGTCCGAGGCGACCGACTGACGATCAGCAAACACTTCGGGAAGTGTTTGCTGTAGATGAATACGATTCATGATAGTATGATTACAATTTCGATGATATGTGAATGAAAACTACGGATGAATGTAATAGCCTGTTGTATTACAGATGAGTCAGTAGTCTGGCAAATTCTTTCAGCTGTTTCAAGGCGTTGACATCCTTGTTTTTCAAGGAAATCTTGTATTGGAACCGGTTATCTCCGAAGCTGAATGAGAAATAGTCTATCTGACCCACTTGCTTGATCAGGGCTTCTGTTCTCTTTCCACCGAAGCCGGCAGCCATTTTGACAACCGGGAGCTCCAGGATGGCATTGGCATTGATGACTGCATACAGCGATTCGCCTTTCATGTCGGAAGCATAGGTGGTTTCTTTGACCGATTTGTCGGCCGGTTTTCCGATGTTTTGGTAGAGAAGCTCATCGTTGGTGGCATAGAATTTCTTGTCTTTGATGCCATAAAACACATTCATTTCTCTGGACTTGTAGACATATTCGTTCGGACTGAGTTCCAACAAGTCTTCTCCTCTTTTCAGATTCAGGTCTTTTTTGTTCTGATAAATCTGCTGCAGAATTTTCCCGTCGTTGAAGTCGGCATAGAGTATGAAAGCGGGTGCTTTGGTGAGGTTGACATTGACCACACCTACGGAGATGTCTCCTTTCACTGCTTTGAACACTTGATTGAGCGCTTCGGCTTTGGCTACGGAAACCGACTGGCGGAACTCTTTGCTTTCCGACAGCAGGGAGTAGAACTTATCGCCGTTGAGATGAACACTGCCGAAAAAAATGGTGGAAGCCGGGAAGTAATCGTAGAACGTTCCTTTGATTTCATCCATTGCGTCCATCCGCTTTTCCAGCAGCGCCTGGGCCTCTTCATTCTCTGTGTAGAAACTGCCTTTGAGCAGGATTTCTCCCTTTTCAAAGTCGAGTCCGCCCATCACTTTTACCTCCTGCGGATTGAGCTCGGAGGGAATCATCTTGGTGTATTGCGCCAACTCGGGCGAGGGTTTTGCATGTGTGTCGGCAAAGAAGTTGATGTCGTTGTCCTGCTCTTCCATTTTCGTAAATACACGGCACGAAGCAATGCTGTTTTCAGCATTTTGCAGCATCAGTTGGGCAATGCCTTCTTTTACTTGCTCCAGTTGGGCAGTTCGCTTCACGTTGACCAGGATTGCAGTGGACTCATTGAAGGCAAGAATGCCGCCTTTGGCCGTGCTGAACCGGTAGGTCTCGGTCTCTTCTACGGGCTGGCAGATGTCTTCCTTTGCCATTAGATTGAGTGAATGGCGGAGGTCTTCTTCACTGTTTACCTTGGCTACCAGTGTGGTGTAAGGGAAGGAGGGAGAGGAGAAAACGTATACGGGTGCTGCCACGTCAATGCCCGATTCATCAGGCTGGTGAAGAATCTTCTCCAGTTGCTGGTAGGTAGCAGCATTGATTTCTGTCTTGATGGCTTCCAGCAGTTTTTGTTTGGTCGCTTCATCCTCTTTGTCGTTCAGACCGGCCTTCTCAGCCAGTGTCTTGAAGTGGAAAGAGGCCACGACGGTTGCATCAGCCGGTATCACGTTGATATAGCCTTTGTCCTGTGAGCAGGAAACAAAGAAGGCAAGCAGTAAGGTGAGTACCGAGAGTCTTGTAATCATTTTCTTTTCCATACGAATGTCTTTTAAAATGAAACAATAAGGTTTGTAAAATCGTTGATTGGCTTCACCCGTTCTCTACTGGTTCATCAGGTTGAGTGTGTGGCAGGCCACCAGAGCAGCCGTCTCTGTGCGGAGCCGGGATTTTCCCAAACTGATGGGTACGAATCCGTGTTCAATGGCTTTTTGTACTTCTTCTTCGCTGAAGTCTCCTTCGGGGCCTATCAGCACAAGCGCATCTTCGCCCGGCGTGAGCGCTTCTTTCAGCTGTTTCTTCTCTCCTTCATAGCAATGAGCGATAAATTTCTGGCCTTCGAAATCCTGTTGGATAAAGGTGTGGAAGTCGGTCATCTCATTCAGTTTGGGAAGCCGTGCTTTGAGCGATTGCTTGATAGCCGAAACGAGAATTTTGCTGATTCGTTCGGTTTTGATGACCTTCCGTTCGGAAAACCGGCAGTTGAGGAAAGTCAGTTCGTCGAATCCGATTTCAGTGGCTTTTTCTGCAAACCACTCGTTGCGGTCCATGTTTTTGGTCGGTGCCATGGCAATGTGCAGGTGGCAGGGCCAAAGCGGTTCCTGATAGCGGGTCTCTTTGATAGCTACCTGACACCGCTTGTTGGTGGCTGCAGTGATTTCTGCCTGGTAGAAATTGCCCTTGCCATCGGTCAGCGTTATTTCATCTCCGATGTTGAGTCGCAGCACACGCGTGCAGTGCTGGGCTTCTTCCTCCGGAAGTTCGTTGCTGACTTGTATGTCGGGTGTATAAAAAACGTGCATAACGATGTGTAGATTGATGGATTCTTACTTAGTGTTTACTTGCTTCCTTTTCGGGCTGGTGCTTGTATTTGAATACGAGCGCAAAGACAACGGCTACGACCAATGCATAGGCTGCAAAGACATACCATGCCGATTGCCATTGTGAGATCTGAGGCTCACTGCTGCTGAAATCGACAAAATGGTTCACAATGGCCTGTGCTCCCAATGTGCCGATAGTCGCTCCAAATCCGTTGGTCATGATGACAAACAATCCTTGTGCGCTGGAGCGGATATCCTTGGTCGTTTCCCTGTCTACAAACAGCGATCCGGAAATGTTGAAGAAGTCGAAGGCTACTCCGTATACAATCATGGAAAGGACAAACATCCACACACCGCTGCCGGGATTTCCGGCTCCGAACAGGCCGAACCGCAACACCCAGGCCATCATGGCGATGAGCATAACCTGCTTGATGCCAAACCGTTTCAAGAAGAAAGGAATGAGCAGGATGCAGAGTGTTTCAGAAATTTGCGAAAGAGAAATCAGGATGTTGGCATGCTGCACGCCAAAGGTGTCTGCATATTCCGGTATGCTTCCGAAACTGCTGATATACGGGTTGGCAAAGCCGTTGGTAATCTGTAAGGATACACCCAGCAACATAGAGAAAATGAAGAATAAGGCCATTTTCTTTTGTTTGAAGAGCGTGAAAGCACGCAATCCCAGCGCTTCCACCAGTGATTTGGAACTTCCTCCCTTGCTGACAGGGCATGCGGGCAGGGTCAGTGCATACACGGCATAGACCAGACCGATGAGGGCACAGGCAAAAAATTGTCCGTAGGAGTTCTGCAGTCCCAGCAAGTCGACCATCCACATGGAGCAGATGAAGCCTATGGTGCCGAAAATGCGGATCGGTGGGAAGGTCTTGATGGTGTCCAGACCGGCCTTGTCGAGGGCTGTATAGGCCACCGAGTTGGAAAGAGCCAGCGTGGGCATATAGAATGCTACACTCAGTGAGTAGAACGTAAACAAGATACTGAACTCGGCATGCTCACCGGCAGTCATGCCGTAATAGCCGGTAAGTCCCATGAAAAGGGCTGCCAGGAAATGGCTGATACTCAACAGTCGCTGTGCAGGTATCCAGCGGTCGGCGATGATTCCGAGAATCGCAGGCATAAACAAGGATACAATGCCTTGCATGGAATAGAACATACCAATGTGTCCAGCAAGACCCACTTTAACTAGATAACTGCCCATTGAGGTCAGGTAAGCTCCCCACACAGCAAACTGCAGGAAGTTCATGATAATCAGTCGAACTTTTATACTCATGATTTTTAAGCGTGTTTTTTTAGATTGATAATAACTGCAAATATACTATTTTATCGGATAGGGGAGCTGTTTTTAGAACAAAAAGGGTATAAAAAAAAGAAGGGTATCTATCCCAGACACCCAATCTTTATTAACCTTAAATCTAATACCATGAAAAACACAGTGCAAAGATAAAGGTTTTTATGTTGTAAAACATACTGTTTTGCTATAAAACTTTCTGATATTAACGCTAATTAACCAAATTTGGTTCAAATAGATTAAAAACCGATGAAGAAACGGTTATTCCACATACAACACCAATCCTTTCAGGTATTCTCCTTCCGGATGGTATATATTCACCGGGTGGTCGGCCGGCTGTGTGAGCTGGTGAAGGATGCGCACACTTCTGCCCGACATGGCTGCAGCGGTAAATACAGCCGTACGGAAATTGTCTTTTGTCACTACCTGTGAGCAGGAGAATGTGAAGAGAATACCTCCGGGTTTGATTTTCTCAAACGCCTTGGCATTCAGCTTCCGGTAGCCTTGAAGGGCATTTCTCAACGCATCTTTGTGCTTGGCAAAGGCAGGAGGGTCCAGAATAATCAAATCATACTGGTCGCCCATCCGGTCGAGGTATTTGAATGCATCTTCGGCAAACGCTTCGTGGCGCGGGTCGCCCGGGAAGTTCAGCTCCACATTTTTGTTGGTAAGGTCGATGGCCTTGGCCGAACTGTCCACTGAGTGAACTAATTTAGCTCCCCCTCTCATGGCGTAGAAAGAAAAACCTCCGGTGTAGCAGAACATATTCAAGACTGAGCGGTCTTTGGCATAGCGCTCCAGCAGCGCACGGTTTTCGCGCTGGTCTACAAAGAAACCGGTTTTCTGTCCTTTAAGCCAGTCAACATGGAATTTGAGTCCGTATTCCTGGGCAATGTTGTCGCTGCTTCCGCCTTTGATGAAACCATTTTCAGGGAAGAGGTCGGCTTTGAACGGAAGAGTCGTTTCAGACTTGTAATAAATGTTTTCAATCCGGTCGCCCATGACTTCCGATAAAGCTTCGGCAATGGCCATGCGGTCTACGTGCATGCCGGCAGAGTGTGCCTGCATGACTGCTGTCTTGGCGTAAACGTCAATAACCAGTCCGGGAAGGTTGTCTCCTTCGCCGTGCACCAGACGGTATGTGTTGTTGATGGGGTTGGTGGCAATGCCGATGCTGCGGCGCATGTCATAAGCCACTTCCAGCTTCCGTTTCCAGAACTCGTGGTCTACAGGTTCCTGCTTGAAAGAGAGTACGCGTACAGCAATACTTCCAATCTGGAAGTGTCCTTCTGCAATAAACTCCTTCTTCGATGTGTACACTTCTACTACTTCACCTTCTTCAGGTTCTCCGTCAATGCGGGCGATGGCACCGGAAAAAATCCAGGGATGGAATCTTTTTAGAGACTCTTCTTTGCCGGGTTTAAGATATACTTTATGCATGATCTAAATGGTTGTTTACGTGAAAATTAATGAATGATGATTGTGAAGAATGGGCTTTAGGACTTGTGCTCCTCCTGGGCTGTTTCTTCTTTTTTTTCTTCTTCCGGTTCTTCGGGAACTATTTCATAGTTGCCCGTGCGTTTCAGTTCCTGGAGCAGGTTGTAGATGTTCAGGCAGGCCCATGCATCCGTAGCTGCATAGAGCTTCTGTCCGTCGCTCAGCACATCTGCTTCCCAGTTGGACAATCGCTGGGACTTGGAAATCTTTTCACCGAACAGGATGGCGTAAATCTTCTGCAGACTCATGTCCTGGATGCCGAAAGCATGCACGTAGTCCTGCAGTTCAATGCAGTTCTGCTGCTTGAACGGGGCCCTTTTGCGTAGCATCATGAAGTCATCCCGCAGAGACAGGCCGACTTTGGTTACCGCCGGATTTTCAAGCAGGTCAATGAGTGGCTGTGTGAGTCCGGTCATGTTCAGGCGAAAGAGGAAACAACATTCTTCCGAAGAAATCTGCAAGAGGGCTACTTTATGGATATGCCCTTTAGTAAAGGAAGGACGTGTTTCGCTATCGATGCCTACAACCCGCTGGGCCTGAAGGTAATCTGTCGCTTTTTTTATTTCCGCTTCGCTTTGGATGACGTAAATCCGCCCGGGAAAAGCTGCTTTGGGCAGCTCTTTCACTTCGTTTTTATCTATTTTTCTTCTAACAATCATTTTTATTTATTCATCGTGATGACAATGACAGCCTTCATCGTGGCAATGATCGTCATGTTCATGGCAATGGCAGTCATGCTCCTGGCAATGACAATCATTCTCTTGATAAAAGCAGTCGTCTGCTTCTTCCTCTTCTTCCTCTTCTTGGTGATATTTTACATCGTGGAGTGCACGGAGCGTGTTTACAAGCTTTTGTCCCCATAAAAGACCGAAATTCTCTTGGCAAAGCGCCAGCGAGTCGTTCATGGTTTCGTTCAGTCCCAGCTGGAAAACAAAAATGAAATCCCGGATGTCCTGATAGATGTCGGCCAAATCCTCAGAAATACATTTCTTGATAGGCTGGTCGCTGTAAACCATATCTTCCACGAAAACATCCAGGTAATCATCCTTTTCACCCATGAGTTCGGCCAGATTGAGGCGTAGAATTTCGTAAACCTCTTCTGTTACGTACGTTTCCAACTCTTCTTCACCCAGCCTTTCGCATGGAGGTAATAAAGATGCCTTCAAGTAGAGCAGGGGAAGGATTTTCAGTGATGTGTCTACGAAATCGCTGCGTTTCATGCTTTCTGCACGTTCCAGAAAGGCGCAGAATTCGGCGGCTACCGTTACGAATTCAATCACATTCTTGTCAAATATCGTTTGGCTTTCTTTTTCCATAATCCATGTTGATTTAAAACGCAAAGGTAAGAAAAAGGATTGAATGAGCGTAGTGCTCGTTATTTTTTTATTATTTTTGCACCTTAGAAATCGATTTAAGTAGTGTAATAATTATAGTTTACTAAGACTCATGGCAAAGAAAAAAACAGATAAGGAGCAAGAACAGACTCCCTCTTATCTCCAGAGAGCGGTGTCATTCTGCAAAAGTGAGACCCTTCAATTTATTGTTGGATTGTTTGTCGTTATTTTTACTGTTTTCTTGTTGTTGGCTTTTTCATCGTTCTTCTTTACGGGAGCTGCCGACCAAAGTATTATTGATAGCGGAAATCCGGCCGATTTGGCTATGGTAGACAATCATGTGAAGAACTATGCAGGTTCGCGCGGGGCTCAGCTTTCCAGTTATTTTATCAATGATTGTTTTGGCGTGGCATCGTTTTTCATCCTGCTCTTTCTGATGATGGTGGGGCTGAAATTGATGCGTGTCCGCAAGGTGCGTTTGTGGAGATGGTTTATCGGATGCAGTCTGTTGTTGGTTTGGTTTTCTGTCTTTTTCGGTTTTGCTTTCATGGATCAATACGAGGAGTCGTTCATTTATTTGGGCGGTATGCATGGTTACAATGTGAGCCGATGGCTGGTTTCTCAAATAGGTGAGCCGGGTGTGTGGATGCTTTTGCTGCTGGTTGGCATCTGTTTCTTTATTTATGTAAGCGCCCGTACGATAGGCTGGCTGCGTGATTTGTTTTCGCTGAAGTTTATCAAGCGCAAACCGAAGGAGGGACCGGTGGCTGCGCCTGAGCCGGCTGCTGCTCCGGTGGCCGCTGAGCCGGTGTTTGCTACCCCGCAACCGAAGGAGGTGAACTTTGCGCTGAAGGAGGAAGAGAGAGCAGAGGCTGTGGCGGAGGAGAAGAATCCGGATCCGGCGCATGAAATTCCACTGGATCTTTCGCCGGAGGAAGTAAGACCGCTCGTTGCGGAACAAAAAGAAGTAACGATGACGCTCGAACCCCTGGCTTCGGAGCCGGTGGTGGAGGTGCCTGAAAAACGGCAGGAAGATGAAGAACCGGGATTTGAAGTGGGACCTGTAACGGAGGAGGAAGAATACAGCGGACCGGAAATGGAACCGTATAATCCTACGAAGGACTTGGAAAATTACCGTTTCCCGACCATCGATCTGATGAAGCATTTTGATAACGATGATCCTACCATTGATATGGATGAACAGAATGCCAACAAGGACCGCATTATCAATACGCTCCGCAGTTTCGGCATCGAAATCAGTATGATTAAGGCTACGGTGGGGCCCACGGTGACACTGTATGAAATTACGCCCGAACAGGGGGTGCGTATTTCCAAGATCCGGGGACTGGAGGATGATATCGCTTTGAGTCTGTCGGCCGATGGTATTCGTATCATTGCACCGATACCGGGTAAGGGCACCATCGGTATTGAGGTGCCGAACAAGAACCCGAAGATTGTGTCGGGGCAGAGCGTGATCGGCAGCAAGAAGTTTCAGGAGTCTAAATATGATTTGCCTGTGGTGCTGGGTAAGACCATTACAAACGAGGTATTCATGTTCGACTTGTGTAAAATGCCGCACGTGCTGGTGGCCGGTGCAACCGGACAGGGTAAGTCGGTGGGTCTGAATGCCATCATTACATCACTGCTGTATAAAAAGCATCCGGCTGAGTTGAAGTTTGTGCTGGTGGACCCGAAAAAGGTGGAGTTCAGCATTTATTCAGTGATTGAGCATCATTTCTTGGCTAAACTGCCCGATGGAGGAGAACCGATCATCACGGATGTCACGAAGGTGGTGCAGACGTTGAATTCGGTGTGTGTAGAGATGGACACCCGTTATGACTTGCTGAAAATGGCGCATGCCCGCAACATCAAGGAGTACAACGAGAAGTTTATCAATCGCCGCTTGAATCCGGAAAAAGGACATAAGTTTATGCCTTATATCGTGGTGGTGATTGATGAGTTCGGTGATTTGATTATGACGGCCGGCAAGGAGGTGGAACTTCCTATTGCACGTATTGCGCAGTTGGCCCGTGCAGTGGGTATTCATATGATTATTGCTACACAGCGTCCGACTACCAATATTATTACGGGTACAATCAAGGCTAACTTCCCGGCGCGTATTGCGTTCCGTGTTTCGGCTATGATGGACTCGCGTACGATTCTGGACCGTCCAGGTGCCAACCGGCTGATTGGTAAGGGAGATATGCTCTTCTTGCAGGGAGCCGATCCGGTGCGTGTGCAGTGTGCGTTTATTGATACACCGGAAGTGGAGGAGATTACGAAATACATTGCCCGTCAGCAAGGCTATCCTACGGCGTTCTTCTTGCCAGAATATGTCAGCGAGGATGGCGGCAGTGATCTGGGGGATGTGGATATGGGCCGTCTGGATCCGCTGTTCGAAGATGCAGCCCGGCTGATTGTGATTCATCAGCAAGGTTCCACTTCGTTGATCCAGCGTAAGTTCTCTATCGGTTATAACCGGGCCGGACGTATTATGGATCAGCTGGAAAAAGCGGGTATCGTGGGACCGGCTCAGGGAAGCAAGGCGCGTGATGTGCTGTGTGTGGATGATAATGATCTTGAAATGAGATTGAATAACTTTTTATAATTCGTATGCATATGAGTAGATTCGTTCGCTATATGGTTGTGCTTGGATTGCTTTTGTTGGTCTGTGCTCCGGGACGGGCTCAGCATGATGGGCAACAGGCAAAAAAAATACTGGATCAGACTGCAGAAACTTTCCGCCGTTCGGGTGGTGTGAGTGCCGGTTTTATGCTGAATCACTATTCAAACAAAGTGATTGACGGTAAAAGTGCCGGCTCTATCCAGCTGCAAGGTGATAAGTTCGTTCTGACAGCAGGTGGCATCACAACGTGGTTTGACGGTAGGACGCAATGGAGCTATGTGGCTGCCAACGGAGAGGTCAATGTGACGACACCTACGCCGCAGGAACTGCAGCAGCTCAATCCTTACGCCTTCCTTCAGCTTTACCGCCAGGGGTATGACTTCCGCTTGGGGACTGTGTCGTCCTTTGCAGGAAAGCAGGTGTGGGATGTTCTTCTGGTTGCAAATGCTCAGAAAGAAGAGTTTTCTCGTATCCGGTTGTATATTGCGAAGGACGGGTATCAGCCGCTTTTTATCCGGCTGGAACGGGAGGGTGAACCGGCTGGCAGTTGGACAGAAATAGTCATTACCGACTATCGCGTTCATCAGCATTATGAGGAGGCGTTTTTCACCTTCGACAGTAAGCGCTATCCGGATGCTGAAATCATTGATTTGAGATAATTAGTGATTTCAAAGCAGACACAAAGAGAGTGTATAGCAAGTAAAGAGTAAGTGTCTAACAAATATAAAACAAGTATATAGTAATTCATCTAAAGGGAATGAATATGGCAGAAGTAGAAAAAGTAAAGTGCCTGATTATTGGTTCAGGACCTGCTGGATATACAGCAGCTATTTATACGGGTCGTGCAAACTTGTCGCCTGTATTGTATGAGGGTTTGCAACCGGGTGGTCAGTTGACAACGACAACCGACGTGGAAAACTTTCCGGGTTATCCGGAAGGAATCAGCGGTCCGCAGCTGATGGAAGATTTGCGTAAGCAGGCCGAACGTTTTGGTGCGGATATGCGTTTTGGTATCGCTACTGCAGCAGATTTGAGTAAGGCTCCTTACCGCATCACGATTGATGATGAGAAGGTGATTGAAACAGAGACATTGATCATTGCAACGGGAGCTACGGCTAAGTATCTTGGTCTGGATGATGAGAAGAAATATGCCGGTATGGGAGTCAGTGCTTGTGCTACTTGCGACGGTTTCTTCTACCGCAAGAAGGTGGTAGCCGTTGTCGGTGGTGGAGACACTGCCTGCGAAGAGGCTGTTTACCTGGCAGGATTGGCATCCAAAGTGTATCTGATTGTTCGTAAGCCTTATTTGCGTGCTTCTAAAATCATGCAGGAACGTGTGCTGAATCATGAAAAGATTGAAGTGCTGTTTGAACACAACGCTGTGGGTCTGTTTGGCGACAACGGTGTGGAAGGCGTTCATTTGGTAAAACGCGTAGGCGAACCCGATGAGGAGCGCTATGATGTGGCTATTGACGGTTTCTTCCTGGCGATTGGCCACAAACCCAATTCGGATATCTTCAAAGAATATATTGATACGGATGAGGTAGGCTATATCGTTACTGAAGGTAGCTCTCCACGCACAAAGGTGCCCGGAGTCTTTGCTGCCGGTGATGTGGCCGACCCGCATTATCGTCAGGCCATCACAGCAGCAGGAAGTGGTTGCAAGGCTGCTATCGAAGCAGAACGCTACCTTTCGGCTAAAGGGTTGCTGTAATCCATTCCAACGAGTTGAAAGGCATTTCCGTCATCTCTGACGGCATGTTTTCGTTCATATAAAAAAACGGGTCCCTGTTACATTACGTGTGTAGCAGGGACCCTTCTTATATATATGTATATATATTTTTTTTCTATTCAGGATGTTTCAGCTGTATCGTGTATGCTCTCTTTATCCGATTTTGCTGATTTTTTTCAGTTTGTCTTCCTCTATGATTTTTATTTTGCGCCCGTCAATAGCAATCAGCCGTTCGGTGGCAAATTGCGACAAGGTGCGGATGGCGTTCGAGGTGGTCATATTCGACAGATTGGCAAGGTCTTCTCTCGAGAGGTAAATACTCAGCGTAGAACCGTCTTCTTCCAATCCATAGTTTTCTTTCAGGAAAATGAGTGATTCAGCCAGTCGTCCGCGGATGTGTTTTTGAGTTAGGTTGACCGTACGTTCATCCGAGATACCCAAGTCAATGGACAGTTGGCGGATGAAGAACATGGCAAGGTCGTTATTTTGTCCAATCAGTGTCATGATAGCACTCATCGGAATCAGGCAGACGATAGAAGGCTCGAAGGCAGCAGCTGCTGTAACAAAGTCTTCCTGGGCGAAATAGGCGCGGTAGGCAAAGTATTCGCGCGGCTTGATCATGCGGATAATCTGGCTTCGTCCTCCTACACCATCTTTAAATATCTTTACTTTTCCACTGATGAGACACATTAAGTGTGAAGGGGTTTCTCCTTCGCAATAGATGGTTTCATTTTTTTTATAAGTCTGTATCGTATAATTGTTCATCAGAAACTCTCTTTGCTCGTTGTTTAGGGGAGCTAACAAGTCGGAAAGCGGTTCCGAAATGTCGATGTCTGATACGTTAATTTTTACCATAGATGCTATAAAACTGTGTTATTAAGCACAAATGTAAAAATAAAAAATGAATAATTGAACGTATTTATAAAAAGATTGCACGAAAGTGTACTCTTTCGTGCAATCTATCTTTTATATTATTTGGTGAACAATAGTTCGCGGTATTTAGGTAATGGCCATATTTCGTCGTCTACTTCCATTTCCAGATGGTCGATGTGGTTGCGGATTTCATCCAGATACGGACGTACCTTTTCTTCATAGGCAAAGGCCTTATCTTTATAGTTATCAAGATGGTTGGCTACCTTTCTGGCCTCTGTCATCTCACGCACCAGCATTTTGATTGAGGTCACCCGGTGCGAGATCTCACGAATTAATTCTTTGCGGTCGGCGCTCAGCACTTCGTATTCTTCGGGCGAGAAGATCTCTTTCAGCCCGCGTAGATTTTCGAGCAGTCGGTTTTGGTAGGCTACAGCTGTAGGCACGATGTGGTTGATGGCAAGGTCACCCAACACACGTCCTTCAATCTGCACTTTCATGGTGTATTTCTCCAGTTCTACTTCCAGACGGCTGTTGAGCTCTGTTTCGTTGAAGATGCGTTCACCGATTAATACCGCCTTCGACTGGTGGTCTACGTAGTGCATCAGTGCTTCCGGAACGTGGCAGATGTTGGTCAGGCCGCGGCGTTCGGCTTCCTTTCTCCATTCTTCAGAGTAGCCGTCGCCTTCAAAGCGAATCGGTTCGGAAGCGATGATGGTTTCTTTTAACAATCGGAAAATAGCCTCATCCTTGTTCACTCCTTCTTCCATGAGTTTCTCTACCGATGCACGGAATTCATTGAGCTGGTTGGCCATCGCTGCATTGATGGCAATCATGGCAGCGGCACAGTTGGATGAAGAGCCGGCAGCACGGAACTCAAAACGGTTGCCGGTAAAGGCAAAAGGAGATGTACGGTTGCGGTCGGTCGTGTCGAGCAGAATTTCAGGAATACGTCCGATACCCAGTTTCAAGGTCGTCTTTTCTTCCGGAGTCATTTTCTCGTTGCCTACCTGACGTACAATTTCATCCAGTGTAGCCGAGAGCTGTGAACCGAGGAAGCAGGAGAGGATAGCCGGTGGTGCTTCGTTGGCACCCAAGCGGTGACTGTTGCTCGCACTCATGATGGAAGCACGCAGCAGGTTCTGGTTCTTGTAAACCATCATCAGCACGTTTACCAGGAACGTGAGGAACAGCATGTTGCCTTTCGGGTTCTTGCCCGGAGCAAACAAGTTGATGCCCGTATCTGTGCAGAGCGACCAGTTATTGTGCTTGCCTGAACCGTTGACGCCGCTGTAGGGCTTCTCGTGCAGCAGCACGTTGAAATGATGCTTGCGGGCAATGCGTTTCATCAGATCCATCACCAGCTGGTTGTGGTCGTTGGCCAGGTTGCAGTTTTCGAAGATCGGTGCCAGCTCAAACTGGTTAGGTGCTACCTCATTGTGGCGGGTTTTTACAGGTATGCCCAGTTTGTGACATTCAATCTCAAGTTCCTTCATGAAGGCAGTAACACGTGGAGGAATAGAACCGAAATAGTGGTCCTCGAGCTGCTGGTCCTTGGCCGATGAGTGTCCCATCAGCGTGCGGCCGGTGAGGCAGAGGTCGGGGCGTGCATTATACAGGGAAGAGTCTACCAAAAAGTATTCCTGTTCCCAGCCCAAATTGGTGTATACGCGAGTGATATTCTTGTCAAACAGCTGGCAGACTTCTGTTGCGGCTTTGTCTACTGCAGCCAGTGCCTTGAGCAGCGGTGTCTTATAGTCTAGTGCTTCTCCTGTGTAGGAAATGAAAATGGTAGGGATACACAAAGTGGTGTCTACCACAAAAGCCGGTGAAGAAACATCCCATGCTGTGTAGCCTCTCGCTTCGAATGTGTTGCGGATTCCTCCGTTCGGAAATGAAGAAGCGTCCGGTTCTTGCTGAATCAGTACTTTCCCTGAGAAGCGTTCAATGATGCCTCCGTCTTCACCAAATTCGATGAAGCCGTCATGTTTTTCGGCAGTACCGTCTGTAAGCGGCTGAAACCAGTGGGTGTAATGGGTTACGTTCAATGACTTAGCCCAACTTCTCATTCCGTTGGCAACGAGGTCTGCCACATCGCGGCTGATGGGAGCCCCTTTTTCAATCGCTTCGGTTACGGCCTTGTAGGCTTCTTTGGGAAGATACTCCTGCATCTTCTTGCGGTCGAATACGTGACTGCCATAATAATCTGAGAGCTTGTTGGAAGGAACTGTTACTTCCAAAGGCTTTCGGTTGGAAAGCTCTTGTAGAGCAAAAAATCTCATTTTAGACATAGATGGTCTGTTTTTTATCGGTTTATGGCGCAAAAATAGGTGTTTTTTCTGAAATTACCCCTTATTTTTAGGGGGTAATTTCAAAAATTTATAATTTTTTTCCGGTGTGGTGTTTTTTCTTGGAGGAAGTGAGTTCCCTTTTATTGATACATAAATGAAAAAGTGTTCTTTTCACATTCTGTCTGAAAGTAGCTGTGAGCCTTCCTACATCTTCTTTTTATTCATTTTAAGTCGTCCATGTCGCTTGGGTTTCGGGATTCTTTTTTATATTTGCCACCTGTTTATTGAAGATGGAAGTGCGATTGAAATATAAGATATGGTTTGTGTGTTTGTGCAGCTTGTTCTCTTTCTCATCAAGAGTAACAGCTGATAACTATATCCTGAATCCTTATACGCAGCAGCAGATTTCGGCTGATTCCATTATCGAAAGGGTGATGACATTTGCCCCGCTGTATGAAACCATTGTGGCCGATTACAGGGCCAACCTCTATATCAAGGGGCGGATGGATATACAGAAAAAGAATTTTATTCTCCGTTACGTGCCTGCGATGTTCCGTTTGCAGAAAGGGGTGAAGGAATATTTGCTTGAAACGTACAGCGACTTGCACTATACGGCTCCCAATATCTACGACCAGAAGGTGAAGGCTTCTCAGGGCACAGTGCGCGGCAATCGGGGATTGCCCGGCCTGCTTGAGTATTTCAATGTGAATATCTATTCTTCCTCTTTGCTCAACGAGGAGCGTCTGCTTTCTCCGTTGGCCAAAAATGCGCACAAGTATTACCGGTATCAGGTGGATAGTGTTTTGGGTAAACCGAACAACCTGGATTATCGCATCCGTTTTATTCCGCGCACCAAGAGTGACCAGCTTGTGGGCGGGTATATGGTGGTGAGCAGCAATGTGTGGAGTGTGCGTGAAATACGTTTTTCCGGACGCTCGGAACTGATCACTTTTACTTGCTGGATCCGGATGGGAGAAGTGGGTGATAAGGATGAGTTTCTGCCTACGCGCTACGATGTGGAAGCTCTTTTCAATTTCTTGGGCAATCGGGTAGGAGGTAACTATACTGCTTCGCTGGAGTATAAATCGATTGAGCTGAAAGAGCAGCGGGTGCGTAAAATTGAAAAGAAGAAGTATAACCTGTCTGAGTCGTTTTCTTTGCAATGTGATACAAATGCTTATAAAACGGATGCGTCTACTTTTGCTATTCTGCGCCCTATTCCGCTGAACGAGCAGGAGAAGCAACTTTATCGTGACAACGCGCTCCGGAAGGATACGGCTTCTCTCCATAAGCCGTCGAAGAGCAAGGTGTTTTGGGGAACTATGGGCGATCTGATGCTGGAGGATTATAAGTTCAACGTAGCCAATGTGGGGAGTGTCCGCTTTTCTCCTTTTATCAACCCGCTTCTGTTCAGCTACAGCGGAAGCAACGGGCTGTCTTACCGGCAGGATTTTCGCTACAACCGTTTATTTCGTGGTGATAAGCTGCTTCGTATTGTGCCTCGTTTGGGATACAATTTCAAGCGCAAGGAATTTTATTGGGCGGTGAATGCCGATTTTGAGTATTTGCCGGAGAAACGTGCCTTCTTCCGTCTGAATGTGGGAAATGGTAACCGCATCTACAGCAGTAAGGTGCTGGATGAGCTGAAATCGATGCCGGATAGTATATTCAATTTCGATCTGATTCATTTGGAATACTTCAAGGACTTGTATTTTAATTTCCAGCACACGATTGAGGTGGCCAACGGTTTGGAGATCGGGCTGGGTTTCTCTGCCCATAAGCGTACTGCAGTCAAACCCTCTCGTTTTGTCATCACTGGCGACTATCCGATGCCTCCGCCGGAGTTCATGGAGAAGTTCAGAAACAAATATATTAGTTTTGCTCCCCGAATCCGGGTGGAATGGACTCCGGGATTGTATTATTATATGAATGGGAAGCGGAAGATTAACCTTCGTTCGGTGTATCCCACGTTCTCGGTGGATTATGAACGGGGACTTAAGGGGGTGTTCAACAGTACCGGACAGTATGAACGGGTTGAATTTGACTACCAGCATCGCATCCGTATGGGGCTCATGCGTACGATTTTCTATCGTTTTGGATTTGGCATGTTTACCAATCAGGACGAGTTGTATTTTGTGGACTTTGCGAATTTTTCCCGTCACAATCTGCCTGTGGGGTGGAACGATGAGATTGGCGGTGTCTTTCAGGTGCTCGACGGCCGGTGGTATAACTCTTCACGGCGGTATGTACGCGGGCATTTCACCTATGAAGCCCCCTTCCTGCTGCTTCGTCATCTGATGAAGCACACCCGTTATGTGCAGAATGAGCGTATATATGTAAGCGCCCTGTGCATGCCCCACTTGCAGCCTTATATGGAAGTGGGGTATGGCATCGGTACGCATATTTTTGATTTCGGTGTCTTTGTCAGCAGCGAGAACTGGAAATTTGGGGGCGTCGGCTGTAAGTTTACCTTCGAGCTGTTCAACCGTTAAAGTTGCCTTGCAGGCTGACAGCCGCTGCTTTCTTACGGCAGACTGTATTATTCCCTTCCCGTTTTTGGGCAACGGGAGTTATTTCCTGTAGCCGGTCGGTTTACGCCTGCGCTCTGTTTGCTTGCGGCTTCGTGCTGCTTGCTCTTTATTGCCGGTGTGGTATTGCCCCGGATTCCCGTTTCCGTTTCCATACAGTTTATCCGCCAAATCAGGGCGTCCGATGCGGCGCAGCTCTTGAATGATGTTTCTTCGCTCTTCCGGTTTGTACCAAAAGAAGAATTGCCGCTGGGCCAGTTTTTCCCGTTGTGTCTTGGCACTGAATACAGGTTCCAGCGTGTATGGATGAAAGCCCGTATACCAGGCTTCGGTTGATACAGTCATGGGGGTAGGAGTAAAATCCTGTACCTGTTCCAGATGGAAATCAAGCTGTTTGGTAATGACAGCCAGTTCAGCCATGTCTTCTTCCTTGCATCCCGGGTGGGAAGAAATGAAATACGGAATCAGCTGCTGCCGCAGGTTCTCTTCCCGGTTGATGCGGTCGAATATCTTCTTGAACCTTTCAAACTGCTCGAAGGGCGGTTTGCGCATGACTGCCAGCACCCGGTCGCTGGTATGCTCCGGTGCCACTTTCAGTCGGCCGCTGACATGCTTCGTAATTAGTTCGTAGGTATATTCCGCCGTACTGCGGTTGATTTCCGCATCCGGACTCTGGTGGAGCAGCAAGTCGTAACGCACTCCGCTGCCTATGAAGGATTTTTTAATGCCGGGAAGTGCATCAACGGCATGGTAAATATCCAGCAAAGGCCGGTGGTCTGTGTTCAGGTTCGGACACACTTTGGGATGTATGCACGACGGTCGTTTGCATTTCTTGCAGAGGGCGTCGTTTTTTCCTTTCATCTGATACATATTGGCCGACGGTCCTCCCAAGTCGCTGAGATAGCCTTTGAAGTCGGGCATTTGTATCACCTGTTTCACTTCTTTGAGAATCGACTCTTTGCTGCGGCTCACGATGAATTTGCCCTGATGTGCAGAAATGGTGCAAAAAGCACAGCCGCCGAAACAGCCGCGGTGAATGTTGATGGAAAACTTAATCATGTCGTAGGCCGGAATCCGTTTGCCTTTGTATTTCGGATGGGGCATCCGTGTGTAAGGCAAATCAAACGAATGGTCCAGTTCCTCCTGTGTCATGGGCGGGTAGGGTGGATTGACCACAATCACTTTATTGTCTACTGCTTGCGCCATCCGGGAAGCAGCATATTTATTCGATTCTTCCTCAATGTGTCTGAAGTTGCCGGCCTGTTTTCGCTTGTCAGCCAGACATTCTTCATGAGAGTAGAGTAGAATATCCCCTTCTTCAGTCTCCCATTCCGACTTGCGGCATGCGTAGGCCGTTTGCGGAATGGTGTGGAGGATGGTCTGCAAGTCGTTTACTGTGGCACATCTTTCTTCTGTTGGCACCACCCCTTGCAGCTTGCGTGTGAGTTCCACCATCGGCTTTTCGCCCATTCCGTAGATGAGCAAATCGGCTCCGCTGTCACACAAAATGCTCTTCTGCAGTTTGTCTTGCCAGTAGTCATAATGCGTCAGTCGCCGCATACTCGCCTCAATGCCGCCCAGGATTACAGGGGCATCCGGATACAGCTTTTTAAGAATCTGGGAATAAACGATAGAGGGGTAGTCCGGGCGCATATCCGGTCTTCCGTCCGGCGTATACGCATCTTCACTGCGCAGCCGTTTGTTGGCGGTGTATTTATTGACCATAGAGTCCATGCATCCGCCTGAAATTCCGAAAAACAGACGGGGACGCCCCAGCTTTTTAAAGTCACGCAGGTCATCGCGCCAGTTCGGTTGAGGCACGATGGCAATTTTCAGTCCCTCAGCTTCGAGAATGCGGCCAATGACGGCAGCGCCAAAGGAGGGGTGGTCTACATAAGCATCTGCACTGAAGAGGATTACATCCAAATCGTTCCATCCGCGCAGTTCCACTTCTTTCTTGGTAGTGGGTAACCAGTCTGTCAATCGATAATCTTTCATGCTGCAAAGGTAATAAATAATATGCCAATGTACCATCGGCACATTGGCATATTCCTGTATTATTTTTTGCAGAACTCCAAAGTCATTCGTTCTCGGCCGTAGATTTCCCGGAAACCGATTCCCTGTTCAGAGAGATATTCCTTTAAATCCTGAAAAGCATCCGCCTGGTTCATGATGATTTCCACGGTTTCTCCGGGAGGTGCCTCAAACAGTGCTTTCATTGCGGGGATTAACGGACTGTATGCCGTTGTTCCGCAAGTATCTACAGTAATCATGCTCCTTCCTCCTCTTCAGCAGGATGGCTGGGGAGCCACGTCAGATACAGCTTGATGAGCTGCTGCAGTCCGAATGCTTTCATGTTGTTATGATAAATCACGTCAATGCAGAGGTCGAGCAGATCTTTGCTGTCTTCTTCCTGACTGGCAATCAGCGAACGGATGTTCAGTTTCAGCTTGTCCAATACGCTTTCATCCACAATGCCGTTGCTGTCGATGAGATGGCGGAACAAAGCATATTTCTCAATTGTACGCAAGTTTTCGGTAGATACTTCAATACTGCGTGTACCACTCGGATTTGCTTGTATCGTATACATAGTGTTGTTCATTTACAGGTTATTACAGTATACTGTTTTTAAAGCGGAACATATTCCACAAACGCTTCCATTGCTTCGTAGGAAGCCAGTCCCAACTGGTCGTACAGATTGGCTGTAGCACGGTTGCGGTCTTCGCTGCGTTGCCAGAACAGGCGTTCGTCGTTGCCCAGGAACGGTGCACTTTCCATTTGCGACTGATGTTTCAGGATGGAATTGCGTTTTGCACGGAGCTCTTCCGGACTGATAGGAACTGCCATTTCGATGTTTTCAATTTCCCATTCTGCCCAAGCACCACGGTACATCCAGATGCGGCAGTCTTGTAGCCATTCGGCTCCTTCTTCTTTTTCCAGGTCCACGGCTGCAAACACAGCGTCCGTACAAACCCGGTGCGTACCGTGCGGGTCGGCCAAGTCGCCGGCTACGAAAATCTGGTGCGGCTTCACTTCCCGGAGCAGATTGCGCACAATTTCCACATCGGCTTCGCTGATCGGATTCTTTTCAATCTTACCTGTTTCGTAGAACGGAAGGTCGAGGAAGTGGCAGCGGTTCAGCGGAATGTTGTTGTACGTACAAGCTGTACGTGCTTCTCCGCGTCGAATCAGTCCCTTGATTGTCAGGATGTCGCGAGTATCCATGTCCCCGTCTTTCTTGTTTTTCAGGAAAGAGCGTATCTGGCTGTATTTTTCACTGATCACCTGGTCTTCGCTGTTATTGAAGAGCTGGTTGAATCCGTTGATGAAATGCAGGAAGCGCACCACTTCTTCATCACCCACGGCAATGTTGCCCGATGTTTCGTAAGCCACGTGAACCTCGTGTCCCTGTTCCACCAGTCGGCGAAGCGTGCCACCCATGGAAATCACGTCATCATCGGGGTGCGGAGAAAAAATCACCACGCGCTTGGGGAACGGATTGGCACGTTCTGGACGATAGGTATCATCTGCATTCGGTTTGCCACCCGGCCATCCGGTGATAGTGTGCTGTAAATCGTTGAATATTTTGATGTTTACATTATAGGCAGAACCATACAGAGCCAGCAGTTCGCTCAAGCCATTTTCGTTGTAGTCCTTGTTGGTCAGTTTCAGGATCGGTTTTCCGGTGAGCTGACACAGCCAAACGATGGCACTGCGAATCAGCTTGTCGTTCCATTCACAGGAAGTTACCAGCCACGGGCGTTGGATGCGGGTGAGGTTCATGGCTGCAGAGAGGTCCAGCGCCACGTGAGCGTTGTTGTGTGTCTGCAGGTAAGAAGCCGGGATGGTATCCGAGATAGCTCCTTCCACACATTCCTTGATAATGGCCGATTTGCTTTCGCCCCATGCCAGTAGGTACACCTTCTTGGCAGCAAGGATAGTAGCTACCCCCATTGTGATAGAGCTTACCGGAGTGCTGTCCAGCGAACCGAACGTCTTGGCTGCTTCGTTGCGGGAAGCATTGTCCAGTAAAATCAGGCGGGTGGTAGAGTTAAAGCGTGAGCCCGGTTCGTTGAAGGCGATGTTACCTACACGGCCAATGCCCAACAGCGCGATGTCAATACCGCCGAAGCTTTCAATGCGTTGCTCATACAGACGGCAATACTCAAAAATCGTATCTTTGGCAATGCTGCCGTCAGGAGAGAAAATATTCTGTTTGTCGATATCCACATGGTCCAGAAACATGCTCTTCAAGGCATTGAAGTTGCTGTTTACAGCTTCCGGAGCCAGCGGGTAATATTCGTACATATTAAATACGACAACGTTGCGGAAACTCAGTCCGTCTTCCTTGTGCATGCGGATCAGTTCGTTGTACACATGCTTGGGCGAGTCGCCGCCCGGCAAAGCCAATACGCAAAAACGTCCAGCCTTTTGTTTTTCGCGGATGTTTTGAGCTATTTCACAGGCGATGTAGTTGGCACCTTCTTCCACTGATTCGTAGATTTCAGTAGGAATTTTTTCCAGTCTCGTGAGAACAGATTTCTCAAACGCGTTTTCCGGTCTGTAGTATTTCGGGGATACCCGGTTCAGACAGATTTGTGAACTGAGATTCGTTTTCATATTTTTGTGTTATTAAGTTTATGTAAGTTTATCCGTCCTTTTGTGAGGAACTATTCTATCACAAAGATACAAAAGTTGTGATATTACAAACTATCTTGGCAGAGGTATTCTTGGGTGTCAAGGTCGTTTTTAACATTTGTTGGGCACCTTTTCCGTCAGCTGAAAAGGGTCGGCATCTTTCCACACAGGAAAGGAGGCTCTTGTTTGGTTGAGAGCCGTTAGGCTGAGGGTGGCTGTTGCATTTCCTTCCAGGTGGTCGGGCACCGATACGATGGTTTCTCCTTGGGGGGAACAGAGGCAGCTTCCGCCGTTATAATAAAGGTGATACCCGTCTGTCCCGATCCGGTTGACACCGCATACATAGCACTGGTTCTCGATGGCACGGGCACGCAACAGTGTGTCCCAGGCCTGCCTCCGCTCTTCGGGCCAGTTGGCTACATAAATCAGCAAGTCGTAGGCATTATCCACGTTCCGGCTCCACACGGGGAAACGCAGATCGTAGCAGATGAGCAGGCAGAGGTTCCATCCTCGGTAAGAGAATACCGTCTGTTTGTCTCCCGGGGTGAAATGACGGGATTCCCGCCCCATTCGGAAGAGGTGGTGCTTGTCATAGAAGTAAGTTTCGCCTTCGGGGGTCAGAAAGAAGCCTCTGTTGTAGTAATGTCCGTTTTCGGCAGCCATGTAACTGCCGCAGAGAGCCAGCTGATATTCGGTGGCCCACCGGCGCAGAAGCGTCATTGTTTCACCTGCAGCGGGTTCGGCCAGCCGCTCGCTCTGCATGCTGAATCCGGTTGAAAACATCTCCGGTAAAACAACAATTTCCGTTGTCCCACGAAGAGCTTGCAGCTTTTCGTGGAGCAAACGGAAATTGTTTTCTTTCTTTTCCCAAACAATATCTGTTTGTATAAGCGAGATTCGGATATCGTTCACGTTTTTTCGTCAATCGATGTTGCCAATAGTAAACTGATCAGGATGTCTTCCTTTAAAATCCTTGAAATACAACTTGATTTCTTTCATATCCTTTTCAATGTCTCCTGTCGGTATGATGGCTTTGGTAGCACTGATCGTTTTCGACGGGTAGTCGATGCCGATGAGCACAATGGGAAGCTTTGCCTTGAGAGCGATATAGTAGAATCCTTTCTTCCAGTTGGGGTTGGCCTTCCGGGTCCCTTCCGGCGTGATGGCCAGATGGAATTTTTGGCATTTACTGAAATGATCAGCCATCTGGTCCACCAGTGAAGTCTTCCGTCCGCGGTCTACGGGAATGCCGCCCACCGCTTTGAATATCGGTCCCAATGGAAAAAAGAACCATTCTTTTTTCATCATAAAGCTGGTCTTCCGTCCAAGCGCACCATAAAACAATTTACCGATAAATAGATCCAGGTTAGTGGTGTGGGGAGCAGCGCATATTACACATTTATCATAATTGGGCACGGTAACATTGGCTTTCCACCCCAGCAGCTTAAAATAGATAAAGCTATAAATTGCTTTTTTCATTCTTGTTCTTTTACGTCTTTTTTATTTTAAATTGCCGATAGCTTCGATAATCTCGTTTACCTTCGCATTAAAGTCGGAACGGAATTTTTTATAAAAACCTTTCACGTTGCCCGGCTCTGTGTGGCTG
>Peterbilt_p1__coassemble_255_pt1 | contig 33211 bp, 26 predicted proteins | sample Peterbilt_p1__metabat2_high_PE_029 | metagenome-assembled genome bin Peterbilt_p1
ACCTGTAACCGGCTGATCCGTAGTCAGCTACTCTATTCAGTTGAGCTACGCGACCATTGTAATTTGTTCGAATGTTGTGACCGCGACAGGATTCAAACCTGTAACCGGCTGATCCGTAGTCAGCTACTCTATTCAGTTGAGCTACGCGGCCATTGTTTTTGTTTAACGGGCGCAAAGATACGGACTTTTTTTGAATATGCAAACATTTTGCCGATTTATTTTGAAAAAAATTATTCAATAAAGCGATAATTGAACAGTTGCCATCCCAAACTTAAGCCTACATTCCACTCCTTTTTAGGTGAGCTATAGTGATTTACGTAAGCGGAGATGTTTCCAAAAGGAAGTTGGCAGACAACTGAAATTTCTCCTAAATATTCGAACTTCGAAAAAGCTTTTCCGTAATATGCTTTATTGAGTGAATTCCTTTCTATCGGATAAATCGGTAAAAAACCGTAGAATTCTCCTCTTAAGTGGAACATCTGATTTAGTCGATAAACAGGACGCACCCCTGCACTCACAAACTGATTGGCACGGAATGCTTCGTTGTAGGTCATTTTGCTATGCAATGTGGGTGAGAATTCACCAGCCTGCATCATTGTGGCCGTGTAATTCTCCGAAAAGTTTTTCGACGCATACAAGGCTTTGAAATACCATCCTAACGTCCAATGTTCGCCCATCCCATGGTATTTCTCCTTCATATAGGAAAGTTGCAGCCAGGAGTGGTGTCTTTTTCCTTTGTCGGGTGCAACCGACCCTTCACCAGGATAAAAGCGCTCTTTTCCTACAAAGACTTGAGCCACCAGTTCTTCCCGATAACCGCTTGTGGGGTATTGACGGGCATTCAGCGTACTTCCGTTGAAGCTGATAGAACCGCCAAATAAATTGTATGCGCTCTTGTCGAACTTATCATTACCGAAGTCGATGACGCTTTTCTGAAAGTAATTGTCTTCTATTTTAGCCACTCCGATACCAAATTCAGCCCGTTTGCTGGAAAGGAAGGGCAATCCCACCTTCAGTTTCAAGAAACGCTCATCCTTTTGGTTGAATGCAGGCTTATTATAGCGCGAAAACAGCTTATCTTTCTTAAAATAGTCGAATGTACTCAAAGAAGCAATGAATCGGTATGACGTGGGAATGGCCGTAGCAAAGTCGATGCGGGCCATAAATTGTATATTATTGTATATTTTCCCCACCTGTCCGTCCAGCACAAATTCCTTGGCATAGTAGTTCAAGTCCTGGTAACTTAAACCCAGATAAATCTGATTGGAATTTGAAGTAGACACATTTCCTCCCAATCTGACTGCAAAATTGTTTTCCAGTTTTACTTTTAGGTACAAATCATAGGTTTTGCTTTTCGGATCATATACAGCATGGGGGATGATTTCCGAGATCATTTTGTCGGAAAGCAGGCGGAAATAGCCTGTTTTCAAATCTTCATACGTAAACTCGTCATTATCCGATTTCTGAAATTCTTTTTTGATATAAGCCTGCTGATGCGAATTTGCACCGTCGATAATGATGTTCTTGAAACGCAACTCCGGCAAGCGTTCACGGAAAGCAATCCGTCTCTTTCGGATGCTATCCATATCGACACGGCGATGAATCCGCTTCTTGAGGGTGTCCATCAAACTGAGGGTACGCTTATAGCCAATGTCATGCAGTTCGTCGATACGCTGAAAGTCCATCAGATTAACATCGTCATATTTGAATGTCATACAAACCCCTTCCGAATCAGGAATGGAATAATCCGTCCGTTGCATGACCATGTTTTCAATCTGACTCATCAGGTCGTTCTCCTTAGGCTTGGTAGGATTGGTAGCTACCACACTGCCGATGATGATATCCGGATGAAAATCATCCCGCATCACATCAGTCGGAAAGTTATTATATATTCCCCCGTCATAAGCCAATATGCTGTCTATTTCGATCGGTTTGAAAACGAAGGGAAAACTCATCGATGCCCGGACAGCATTTCCCAGGTCACCTTTTCTCATCACAAGCTGCTTCTTATTATACACATCGGAAGCAATGCAGCGAAAAGGAACAAGCAAGTTGTCGAAATTACCGTCACAGGCTGCAGTGGCACGGGCAAAGAGGTCGACGAACACCAGGTTCATCTGAATTGGGTTCACTACACTCGTAGGCAGAAACTGCGGCTTGAAGCTTTTCAGCGAATCCTTAAATGAAAACCGGAGATTGAAAAACTCAGGGGTAGGAAGGTTTTTCTTGAAATGATACACGTATTTCTCTTCCACTTCTCCCGAATACCACCGTTTAAACTCTTTCGACTTCAGCAGCTCCTCCATGTCATCCGGAGAATATCCCATAGCATACATAGAACCCACAATGGCCCCCATGGAAGTTCCTGCTATATAATCTATCGGTATGTTGTTTTCTTCCAGAGCACGAATAATACCGATGTGTGTCAATCCTTTTGCGCCCCCGCCGCTCAGCACCAGACCGACTTTTTGAGCGTTTATGTTTATCCCCCAGGCTGACAGCCACAAAATCATTATCATTAAAAGAATTCTTCTCATAAACCCAAACTTGGATATTTTAAAATAAAAATGCAATAACGAGGTCAAATATAGACAATACTTTTCAAATTGTCGATATGTAGACTGCTGTTTTAAAACGAAAAGAGCATTCCAACATTTCTTCAATGCCGAATGCTCTTTCTCAGTTAATATAATTATGTTTAAAGGGTTCTGTTTTAAATCAGCTCAATGCTTCGTTTCACAAAATTGTTCAAAGCCTCGCCACGCAACATGTTATTTTGCAAGAGAGCCAAATCGATCAACTGGCGGATAACATGATTTTTCTCAGCATAAGCCACCAGGATAGCTTCTTTCTTCTCCTTCAACTCATTCCATTTCTTATCCAAATCGTTTACCGCTTCTTTTTCGGCAGTCGGAATTTCTTCGTCTTTCTTACCCTTTTGCTTGTCGGTCAGCTCATTGCGCTGCTTATTCACGCTATCCATTTCTATCTGAATAGGTGTCACTTCAGCCTGGCAAGCATTTTCTTCTTCTTCAAGCACCTTCTTCACCAATCGGTGGTCAGAATTCAAAATCAGATTAAACATGTCGGGCATCTCACCATAGAAGCTCATTCCAGCCTGGATAGAAGCCATCTCTTTCATACGGCGCATATATTCACTCTGTGTAATCATCACAGGAGCCGCATTTTCTCCCAAAGCCTGTGCCGTTACATTGAATTCCACTTTCTCCATCTTAGGCAGTTGGCTCTTGAATGCCACTGTAATAGCTTCCTGCTTGTCTGCTGCCAAGACTTCCTGATGCTTGTCTTCCTTGACAATCAAGTTATCGATTACATCGCTGTCTACACGGGTAAAGCGAGATTTCTCCAGTTTCTGTTCCAGCATGCTAACCATAGCCACATCCAGCTGACCATCCATCAGCAGTACATTGTATCCCTTGTTCGTAGCAGCTTCGATATAGCTATACTGTTCATCTTTATGGTTGGCATACAGATAGATAAGATTGCCATCCTTGTCGGTCTGACTATCCTTAATCAGCGTCTGATATTCTTCATAAGTATAATGCTTGTTGTCTGTATCAGTGAACAGCGCAAACTTCTGAGCCTTGTCATAGAAATCTTCCTGAGTCAACATACCATAGTTGATGAAGATTTTCAAATCATTCCATTTCTCTTCAAATTGCGGTCTGTCGTTTTTGAAGATAGACTGCAAACGGTCGGAAACTTTCTTCGTGATATAAGAAGAAATCTTCTTCACGTTTGAATCACTTTGCAGGTAGGAACGAGATACATTCAACGGGATATCCGGTGAATCAATCACACCATGCAGCAGCGTCAAGAAATCGGGAACGATACCTTCTACAGAATCAGTCACATACACCTGATTGCAGTACAACTGGATTTTGTTTCTGTTCAGTTCGATATTGCTCTTCACTTTCGGGAAGTAGAGGATACCTGTCAGATGGAACGGGTAATCCACATTCAAGTGAATCCAAAACAGCGGTTCATCTGACATAGGATACAGCTTGCTGTAGAATGACTTGTAGTCTTCGTCAGTCAGTTCGCTCGGTTTGCGAGTCCACAGCGGAGTCGTATCATTAATCACATTATCTTCGTCGGTTTCAACCTGCTTGCCGTCTTTCCATTCTTTCTTCTTTCCAAAAGCAATGGGCACAGGCAGGAAGCTGCAGTATTTTTTCAGCAGACCGGAAATGCGTGCTTCCTCCAAGAATTCCTTGCAATCATCGTCAATATGGAGCACGATTTGAGAACCGCGGTCTTCCTTTTCAATTTCTTCGATTGTAAACTCAGGACTACCATCGCAGGTCCACTTCACAGCTTGAGCTCCTTCTTTATAGGATTTTGTAATGATTTCCACTTTCTTGGCTACCATAAAGGCCGAATAGAAACCTAGTCCGAAATGACCGATGATGGCATTTGCATCATTTTTATATTTCTCCAGAAAATCGTTGGCACCAGAAAATGCAATCTGATTGATGTATTTCTCGATTTCTTCTGCAGTCAGACCAATACCGCGATCGGCAATCGTAATAGTGTCCTTGCCCAATTCTACGTGAATTGTCAAATCGCCAAGTTCTCCTTTAAATTCTCCAATAGAGGCCAACGTGTTCAGTTTCTGTGTGGCATCTACCGCATTGGAAACTAATTCACGAAGAAAAATATCATGATCGCTATATAAAAACTTTTTAATGATGGGGAAGATATTCTCTGTTGTAACCCCAATATTTCCTTTTTGCATAACTCGTATATTATTTATTATCTAGTTATTAAATTCCTTTTAGCATTTGTCCTTGTATAAACAAAAAAAATGCCAGACATGACTGTCTGACATTTTGTCACTATCTTCGAGCGAATATTTGCAAAGGAGTGTCTAATCTTCAGCTACGATTTTCAAATCAAGTTCATCCTTTTCCTCATTGAGCGTTGCTTGGATTCGGCTTCCTTCTTTCAAGGAAGAAGAAACAATCAGTTCCGATAGGCTATCTTCCAAATATGTCTGAATAGCTCTCTTTAGAGGACGAGCACCATACTGTGCATCATATCCTTTAGTCGCGATATATTTCTTGGCCTTATCTTCAACAATCAATTCATATCCAATCGATTTCACTCTTTCGCACAAACCTTTAAGTTCAATATCGATAATCCGCGTAACTGCGTCCAAAGAGAGTTGATCGAAAGTGATGATTTCATCAATTCTGTTTAAGAATTCAGGAGCGAACGATTTGTTTAATGCTTTTTGTATCACACTTCGCGAATGTTCTTTTTCGTCCAACCGGGTTTGAGCAACGAAACCGATTCCGCGACCAAAATCCTTCAGCTGACGAGAACCGATATTGGAAGTCATGATGATTACTGTATTCTTGAAATCAACACTTCTGCCATAACTGTCAGTCAAACGGCCTTCGTCCATCACTTGAAGCAGAATATTAAAGACATCCGCATGCGCTTTTTCTATTTCATCCAGCAAAATAATGGAATAAGGTTTACGGCGTACTTTTTCCGTCAACTGTCCACCTTCTTCGTATCCCACGTATCCGGGAGGCGCTCCGACCAAACGGGAAACTGTAAATTTCTCCATGTATTCACTCATGTCTACCCGGATCAATGCATCTGCAGAACCAAACATGTATTTAGCCAGTTCCTTCGCCAAAAGGGTTTTACCCACACCGGTAGGCCCCAAAAACATAAAAGTTCCAATCGGGCGGTTGGGATCTTTCAGTCCGACACGACTACGGAGAATAGCCTTTACCAATTTCTCTACTGCCATATCTTGAGCTATGACTTTCGACTGCAGGTTCTCTTTCATGCCAGCCAGTTTAGCGCCTTCTGCCTGAGCCATACGCTGAACCGGAACCCCTGACATCATGGATATGACATTGGCCATATCTTCTTCGCCCACAGTCTGTCTGTTTCTGTTCAAATCAGCTTCCCAGTCCTTCTTCATCACCTCCAGCTGCGCGGATAATTCTTTTTCATTTTCCCGATAGTAGGCAGCCAATTCAAAATTCTGGCGTTTCACAGCTTCATGTTTCAATCTGCAAGCTTCCTCGATCATTGCCTCCTGATCTTCTATTTCTTTAGGCGCAGTGATGTTTTTAAGGTGCACGCGCGAACCAGCTTCATCCAAAGCATCGATTGCTTTATCCGGAAAACTCCGGTCGGAGATGTAGCGGTCAGTCAGTCGAACGCAAGCCTGCAACGCTTCATCTGTATAATTCACACAGTGATGATCTTCGTATTTATCCTTTATGTTATGCAATATCTGAAGAGTTTCTTCAGCGGTAGTAGGCTCAACTATAACCTTCTGGAAACGGCGTTCAAGCGCCCCGTCTTTCTCGATGCTTTTGCGGTATTCATCTAATGTAGTAGCACCGATGCATTGAATCTCACCTCGAGCCAATGCCGGCTTCAGCATATTGGCAGCATCCATTGAACCGGCTGCAGATCCGGCTCCGACAATGGTGTGAATTTCATCGACAAACAGAATGACATCCGGATTTTTCTTCAATTCATTCAAGATGGATCGGATTCGCTCCTCAAACTGTCCGCGATATTTGGTACCTGCCACTACAGCAGTCATATCCAAAGCCACCACACGCTTGCCGAACAGAATACGGGATACTTTTTTCTGTACTATTCGCAGCGCCAATCCTTCCACAATGGCAGATTTACCCACACCAGGTTCGCCAATGAGAACAGGATTGTTTTTCTTGCGGCGACTCAAAATTTGAGCCAGCCGTTCTATTTCTTTTTCCCGTCCAATGACAGGATCCAGACGGCCTTCTTCAGCAGCCTTGGTCATATCGGTACCAAAAGTATCCAGCACTGGGGTGTCATTCGACGTCTTTGAAGATGCTCGACGACTCTTCTGACTACTGTCTTCATGCGCATTTTGCGAACCTCCATTCTGAGAATGGGAGGGCGACATATCTTCATCTTCCTCATCATCTTCCGCAAAATCCATTCCCGAATTTACATCCGGCTGCAGCGAAAGTTGTTCATACACTTTTTTGTAGTTTATATCATTATCATTCAATACCGAGGCTGCCATATTTTTTTCTTCTCGTAAAATAGCCAACAGCACATGTTCCGCATCAACAACGCTGCTCTTAAGACCACGTGCTTCTAATATACACATTTTTAATATTCTTGTTGCATCATCAGTGAGCATAACATCCTCATCGGACCGCAACGCTTCATCTGTCTGTTCTTTTATCCTTTCTTCAATCTGCTTTTTAATCTTGTGTAGATCAACCTGAAGATTGAACAAAATCTCAATAGCCTTTCCTTCACCGTCACGAAGTATACCTAACAACAGATGCTCGGGACCTACATAATTATTCCTCAACCTGTTAGCTTCTTCCGTACTATATACGATGATATCGGAAACCCTCTGAGAAAATTGATTATTCATATATTTCCTTTCATTATAAGAGTTTTTCGTGGGCAAATATACACATTATATTAAACCACGTATCAATATTTACTTTATTTCATACATTTGATATCTAAATACTTTTCCACAAATGGTATGCCATTTTTTCTACGCTGTATCTGTTTTTACCCTATATATTCTACAACAAACACTTTTTTCTTGTGTTTTACAACATAGACTTCGCAAAACACAAGAATGGCCGACTGGACAGAAAAAGACAAGTGGATTTGATTATAACAGCGCTGATGTTTCAAGAAATAAGAACACCCTTCACGATAAAGTTTCTCTGCAAAAACTTTCGTATATCCGAGAAAAGTAGTACTTTAGCATGGTTTTTCACGAACCATAGAATGTATAATTAATAATCATTTTAAATGCTTGAACAAGACCGAATTATAAAAATCAACATCGAGGAGGAAATGAAGTCATCATACATTGACTACTCTATGTCAGTCATTGTATCACGTGCCCTTCCGGATGTCAGAGATGGATTTAAGCCCGTTCATCGTAGAATTTTATATGGAATGATGGAACTGGGTAATACGTCAGACAAACCTTATAAAAAGTCAGCCAGAATTGTAGGAGAAGTGCTCGGTAAGTATCACCCTCATGGTGACTCTTCTGTTTATCTTGCCATGGTACGTATGGCTCAGGAATGGGCAATGCGCTATCCGTTGGTGGATGGCCAAGGTAACTTTGGTTCTATAGACGGTGACAGTCCTGCTGCCATGCGTTATACTGAAGCCCGCCTTAATAAGTTGGGTGAAGCTATGATGGATGACTTGTACAAGGAAACTGTTGATTTTGACCCGAACTTTGACAATACGTTGGTGGAACCTAAAGTTATGCCGACACGTATTCCAAACCTTCTGGTCAACGGAGCTTCGGGTATTGCCGTGGGTATGGCTACAAACATGCCACCTCATAACTTGTCTGAGGTAATTGACGCCTGCGATGCTTATATCGACAACCCGGAAATCACGGTAGAAGAGTTGATGGAGTATGTAAAAGCTCCCGACTTCCCAACTGGTGGATATATATATGGTATAAGCGGGGTCCGTGAAGCATATTTGACCGGCCGTGGACGTGTAGTAATGCGCGCTAAGGCTGAGATTGAAACCGGACAAACGCATGACAAAATTGTCATTACTGAAATTCCTTATAATGTCAACAAAGCGGAGTTAATTAAATACATCGCTGACCTGGTTAACGATAAGAAAATTGACGGAATTACGAATGCCAATGATGAATCTGACCGCGATGGTATGCGTATCGTTATTGATGTGAAACGTGATGCTAATGCTAACGTCGTGCTCAATAAACTGTATAAAATGACAGCATTACAGTCTTCATTTGGAGTAAATAATGTCGCTTTGGTTCATGGACGTCCTAAGACTTTGAATTTAAGAGATCTGATTAAATACTTCGTTGAACATCGACACGAAGTGGTCATTCGTCGTACTCAATTCGAACTTAGAAAGGCACAAGAGCGGGCTCACATTTTGGAAGGTCTGATTATCGCTTCTGACAACATTGAAGAGGTTATCCGCATCATCCGTGCTGCCAAAACGCCTAATGAAGCGATTTCAGGTTTGATGGAACGCTTTAACTTGACAGAGGTTCAATCACGCGCCATTGTTGAAATGCGCTTGCGCCAGCTCACTGGCTTGATGCAAGATCAGCTACATGCTGAATACAATGAAATAATGAAGCAGATTGCCTATCTGGAAAGCATTTTGGCCAACGATGAGGTATGCCGTAAGGTAATGAAGGATGAACTGTTGGAAGTGAAAGCGAAATATGGCGATGAACGTCGCTCTGAAATCGTGTATTCTTCCGAGGAGTTTAATCCTGAAGATTTCTATGCTGACGATCAGATGATTATCACTATTTCTCACATGGGATATATCAAACGTACTCCGTTGGCTGATTTCCGTGCACAAAATCGTGGTGGAGTAGGGTCTAAAGGTAGTGAAACTCGTGATGAAGATTTCGTAGAGCATATTTATCCGGCTACTATGCACAATACAATGATGTTCTTTACTCAAAAGGGTAAATGTTATTGGTTGAAAGTGTATGAGATTCCGGAAGGAACCAAGACATCTAAGGGGCGTGCTATTCAAAATCTTCTGAACATTGACTCAGATGACAATGTAACTGCTTACTTGCGTGTTAAGAGTCTTGAAGACAACGAGTTCATCAATAGTCATTATGTTCTGTTCTGCACGAAGAAGGGTGTAATCAAAAAAACTCTGCTTGAACAGTATTCTCGCCCACGCCAAAATGGTGTAAATGCCATTACAATCCGTGAAGATGATAGCGTGATTGAAGTGCGTATGACGAATGGTAACAATGAAATTATCATCGCCAATCGGAATGGTAGAGCCATCCGTTTCCACGAAGCAGCCGTCCGCGTTATGGGACGTACAGCAACTGGTGTACGTGGTATTACTCTTGATGATGATGGAGAGGATGAAGTAGTAGGAATGATTTGCATCAAAGACTTGGAAACAGAATCTGTAATGGTTGTTTCTGAGCAAGGATATGGTAAGCGTTCTGATATTGAAGATTACCGTAAGACAAATCGTGGTGGTAAGGGTGTAAAAACCATGAATATTACAGAAAAGACCGGCAAGTTAGTCACAATCAAGTCTGTTACTGATGAAAATGACTTGATGATTATCAATAAATCTGGTATCACCATTCGTCTTAAAGTGGAAGATGTACGTATTATGGGACGTGCCACTCAAGGAGTGCGCCTGATTAATCTTGAAAAACGTAATGATCAAATCGGCTCAGTCTGCAAAGTAATGACAGAAAGTTTAGAAGATGAAGTTCCTGAAGAAGAAACTGAAGGATCTATTCTTCACGATGAAAATTCAGTCGATTCTGATGTAGCATCTGAGGTTGATGAAAACTCCAATGTAGATCAAGATGATAACGAAATTGAGGAATAGACATAATATTAATCATTAATCAAACAACAATCATGAAAAAAGTATTATTTTCAATGGTTTTATTGTTGGCAACCAGCTTTGCATTTGCCCAAAAGGCTAATGTGAAAGAGGCTAAAAGAATCGCCAATGATGTAAAACCTAATTTTAAAGAAGCTGAACAACTGATCAAAGAAGCTTTGAAAAACCCAGAAACGAAGGATCTGGCAGAAACTTGGGATGTAGCAGGCTTTATTCAAAAGCGTATCAATGAAGAGCAGATGAAAAAAGCTTTCCTTAAACAACCTTATGACACTATAAAAGCATACAACAGCATTTTGAAGATGTATGACTATTATAGAAAATGTGATGAGTTGGCACAAATTCCTAACGAAAAGGGTAAAATTAAGAACAAATACCGTAAAACAAATGCAGCTAACATGTTGGCTGAACGTACAAATTTGATTAATGGCGGTATTCAATTCTTTAATTTGGATAAGAACAAAGAAGCTTTAAAATTCTTTGGTACTTACGTTGAATCTGCTTCATATCCTATGCTTGCTGATAAAGAAATCGCTAAAACAGACACTCTTCTTCCGCAAATCGCATATTATGCTACTTTAGCTGCAGATAGAGCTGGCAACAAAAAAGCAGTCATCAAATATGCTCGTTTAGCATTGGAAGATAAAGATGGTGGCAAAATCGCAATGCAATTGTTAGCTGATGCATACAAATCTCAAGGAGACACTGCAACTTGGGTTAAAACATTGGAAGAAGGTATCCTTAAGTTCCCTGAAAACGATTTCTTCTTTGCAAACCTTGTAGACTTCTACAACGCTTCCAATCAGCCTTCAAAAGCGATGGAATTTGCTGACAAGATGTTGTCTAGCGACCCCAGCAATAAGTTGTATCTGTATGTAAAAGCATATCTTTATCATAACATGAAAGAATATGATAATGCTATTGAATTTTACAAGAAAGCAATAGAAGCTGATCCTACATATGCAGAAGCTTATTCTAATGCAGGTTTGGTATATCTGATGAAAGCGCAAGAATTTGCAGATAAATCAACTACAGACATCAACGACCCCAAATACGCAGAAGCACAGGCAGAAGTTAAGAAATTCTACGAAGCTGCAAGACCATTCTACGAAAAGGCTAGATCTTTGAAACCTGATCAAAAAGATTTGTGGATCCAAGGTCTTTACCGTGTATACTACAATCTGAATATGGGTCCTGAATTCGAAGAAATTGATAAAATGATGAAATAATCAAGTCCCATTAAGACTTGCATTGATTCTTAAATTGTAAGTCAAATTAAGCAGGAAGAAAACACCGTTTTCTTCCTGCTTTTGTTTTCTAATCTCTCATCACAGTACGACACATGCTATTTGATGAATAACCATTCCTATGATAAGTCGTTTTGAATTATACATTCAGATTCTTAATGATGCGAATAGGAGATATGTCATCATTGTTATATTAATTGAAATAAAGGTAGTTAGAATCCGATCGCCAAACACTATTAAACATAATACTGATTATATCTTCAAAATAAGCAGCAAAAATAAGTATACGATGAGCAACTATTCGAATTATCGAAGTAAAATATAAAATATAACAGCACAATCTGTGGAAAGTAATGGTTGTTTAAAATAAAATAATCCCAATCGAATATGATATCAATTGGGATTATCTGTAAATTGGATATTAATAGTATTTAAACTTGCGCAAATTCGGTAGCTTGATCTTTTTGATTATTCATTTCATCTAATATCTTCAAAGCCCGATCTAAAACAGTTGTATCGTCCAACATAACAAGCCCACCATCTGGACCGGGCTCTAAATGAATTCCGACGCTTTTCCCTTCTTTGAAATTATGACCACCAAAGAAGTTACGCACTGTATCTACATGCAAACCGAGTTCGTCTGCTATTCTATGCATGCTACCGCTAGGCAATGAATCTTTAATCTTACGAAGTTCATTAAATGTTATTGTCCTCATGTTTCATAAATTTAATGGTTAATATTAGCTGTGATTATTATCACACTATAAATTTAGGCAAAAAAAAGATAAAACAAATAATTTGCTTATCTTTTTTTTTAAAATCATTATTCTTGAGTCATTTTTATCATATCACTTCGATAGATGATGCTGGAACCCATCCTACTTTGCCGTCTTCTAGGCTGATTTCAGTCCATTCTCGCATAGATTTATCCTTGATTGAGACCTTTCTGCCTTCGTGTAAAATAAACAGGCTAGTGCCGCTTTCACTAGGTGTACTTCGAACTGTAACACTAGGATTCATGACGATAGCACTTGTTCTATTTACAAGATGCTCCTTTTGTTCCGAAGCAAAGATATTAGCACATACTGTGATCATCAAGAGAACAATACTAGCTGTAAAGCCGATTTTTTTCAATACAACCTGCTTGGAAAAAATAAAGAAATATAGTGCGACAATGAAAAACAAGAATGATACAATGCCCCACCATGCCCATGCATCTACACTCATTATATTAATTAGCGATTTGATCCATGAAATAAAAAAGATTTCTGGTACAAGTTCAACTTTATCTATCGCCTTTGCACGGGCTACCTCAAGATTAGCACGAATATCTCCATTTCCTGGCTGTAAAAGCAATGCGCGCTCATAATTGAGTATAGACTTGGCTATTTCACCTAATTTATAATAAGAATTTCCCAAATTGTAGTAAACATCAGCTGATTCTCCATCGCTAAGCAGCCCCTCATATATTTGAGCTGCTGTTGCATAATCTTCTTTAATATAAGCTGAGTCACCTGCAGACTTAGAAATAGCCCCTGGCACATTATCAGTTATCATCAATGGATCTGCAGATATAGAATCGTTCCCAAGAGCAGAATCCTTTATCACATTATCTTGTCCAAAACCAACCAGTGATACTGATAAGAATATAAAAAATAATATCTTTTTCATGATTATTTTACTTCGAAATTAATGTTTTATGGAGTTCTCCATTTTACTAATCACCTCAATAGATGAAGAATATACTTTATCCATTGCTTGATTATCATCACCGGGTGCAAAACGTGCGAATTCACAATCATTCAATGCATTCAAGAATTCTTGAATTAAATCTTCACTTACCCCATGGTTAATCAAATTTTCTTCAATATTATCTTTAGACAAACGGGATACTGGTATATTGAGTTTATCACTGATATAACCCCACAAAGCCTTCAGCACTTCATCATAAAAAGCATCCTTTTTGTTTTCCGAAAGAAGTTTGCCAGCCAGTTTCATGCGTTTAGCAGCAACCTTATTTGCTTTCTTAGTACGCACCTTAGCTATATTAGCATTTTCAGAAGCCTGCTTGCGATAAATCACAATGAAAACTGCAAAAGCAAGAGCTGGAACAATATAGAACAACCAATAGCTCATTGAACCGTAGAAAAAGCTTCCTTTAGGCTGAAGTGTTACATCTTTCTGTTTAATAAACCGGATGTCCTCACCCAATACCTTCAGATCTTCTTTATTCGTAAAATTAGCTACAACTTGGTCAGCGTTTCCTGCTCCTTTTTCTACATTAACAACATAGTCCTCTGTCTTAAGAGTCTTGTATGACTTTGAGCGGATATCAAAATAGCTGAATGATACTCCTGGTATTTTATACGAACCTGCATGTCTCGGGATGGCCAAATATTCTATCACCTTATTGCCAGTAAGTCCATCTCGAGTCAAACGAACCTGATTATCAACCTTAGGATCATATACTTCGAAATCTTCCGGGAACTTTATTTCAGGCTCAGAGATAAGTTTAAGATTTCCGGTTCCTGATATAACCAATTTAATTGTTACTGCATCGTTCGTTTTCAGATTTTGCGTATTGATAGATGAGGAGATGGTGAAATCCCCTACTCCGCCAGAATAACCTGCTGGTTTATTGGCTGGAAGTGCACTGACATTAATCGCAATCTTCGGAGTAACAACATTCTTCCTTACTTCAATCAAACTGCTGCCTCCATTAAAAAATGCATCAAAAGGATCGATTGACTGAACAGGCTTTCCTACAATCATCTGGAATTGAGCAGGGTCAATAGACAGCTTTCCTGATTGTTGGGGAAAAAGCACAAACTGTCGGAAAACTGTCGTATAATAATTCCGTCCTTTATAATGTTCGGTTGTCCATTTAGCATTCGTGTTTCGTTCTATTTCTTGAGAATGAAATCCCTTAAAATCAGGCAATTTCGCATTATTCAACTGCAAGTTCACCTCTCTTGTGTATATTTTATATGTCAGCAAAAAGGCTTCTTGCTCAAATACATTTGTCTTGCTGGCAGTTGCTGTAACAAACAGATCTTTATCGGAAACTGTTGTACTTGATGAAGCATGAGCACGCCCATCAGAATCACTGGCTGCATCCTTATCTGGAGGCAGAACTTTTATTTTTACCGAATTGGAGATCATTTCATTTCCATCTGCTACAATAGAAGCTCCTCCAATCGTATAATCACCAGCCGACTGAGCCATTAGAATATACGTAAATGTGATGCTGCTGGTAGATGAAAAATTACCGTTTACAATTTGAGTGCTACTTTGCTGAGAGCGACTCGGCCCCATTAAAACATCAAACCCCTTTATTGAAGGAACTTTAAAATCCTTTACTTTCTGAGTTGTTACCGTGTATGATAGCCTAAACTGATCACCTACTACTACCACATCCGGAGCTGAAGCTGTGAAAGACACCTTGTCAGCCAATGCTTGAGCACTATATGTAATCAATGCTATCAATATAATTATCAGCTTTCTCATCATTAATGAAATTTATATTGAAATTATTATTACCAATCTTTTTCTAATCGACCACCTTGGATCACTTGCTGCTGTTTTTTCACCTTGTCTTGCACATCTTTTTCATCCTGCATGACTGAATTCAAAAGTTGCTCAGCATTCTCCTTCGACATTTGGTTTTTCTGTTTTTCAGATTTAGGAGGTTGCTGTTGTTCCTTTTTATCGTCTTTCTTCTGATCTTTATTTTGGTCTTTGTTTTGATTTTGCTGCTCCTTCTTCTGATCTTGGTTTTCTTTATCCTTATTTTGATCTTGATTCTGCTGATTTTGCTGCTGGTCTTTCAACATTTTCTGCGCAAGCGCCAAGTTATACCGAGTCTCATCATCTTTTGGATTATTGCGCAAAGACATTTTGTATGCTTCCACCGCTTTCGCATAATCTTGGGCCGCCTGAAAAAGGACTCCCATGTTATGGTAAATTTGAGAGAGTTTCATTTTATCTTTCTCCACATTACTGGCCGAAACATATTGCTCCAAAGCCTCCTTAAATTTCTGCTGTTGAGAAAGCGTATTACCTAAATTATACATAGACACAGAAGATTTCGGATTAATCTCCAAAGCTTTTCTGTAATTCACTTCAGCGTCAACAAACACACTGTCATTAAACAGCCGATTTCCTTTGCGAATGTAATTACGCTCCTCTTTTTGTGCAGAAGCCACCGAAGCAGATAGAGCAAACACTGCCAACAAACTATATTTGATACTTAATCTACACATAAACAATTACTTCTTATCAGAAAACAAATGAATGTTCTTAAATAAAGGATTCTTGCACTCTAAAATCATACAATCGGCCAAGAGCAACAGCAAAATAATCCATGCTACAGCTTGAAACTGTTCGTTGAATTCGGTATAAACTTTTGATTCAACATCCGATTTGGCCATTTTGTTTATTTCAGCACTGATGGCCTTTTGAGCAGCATTTGAATTATCTACCCGCACATAAATGCCCTTACCTTCTTTAGCAATCTCCTGACACATCGATTCATTGAGCCGTGTGACGATCACGTTTCCATCCTTATCCCTGCGATAATCTTTTCCGCCCTCTACAGGAATAGGAGCACCATCCGGCATACCTACCCCCAATACATTCACCTGGATACCTTTTTTAGCAGCTTCTTTGGCTGCTTCCAAAGCTCCTCCTTCATGGTTTTCGCCATCAGTGATGACAATGATAGAACGCCCTACCCCTTCTTGAGGAGTAAAACTACGCGCAGCTAAAGTGATGGCTTCTCCAATAGCCGTACCTTGCTTTGATATCAGTGAAGGGTTGATGGACTCTAAAAACATTTTGGCAGAAATATAGTCAGTAGTGATAGGCAATTGGGTAAATGCGTCACCCGCAAATACTATCATACCCACTTTATCATTATCCAATTTATCTACTAGTCTGGAAATTAGTCGTTTTGCTTTTTCTAATCGGTTGGGTTGCACATCCTGTGCAAGCATTGAGTTTGAGATATCCAATGCAATCATTACTTCTACTCCCTTCCGTTTTACCGTTTCCAGTTTAGAGCCGAACTGCGGGCGAGCCAGCAGTACTGAAAACAAACCGATCGCAACTAATACAATCCAAAACTTGACGTCTGGACGATATTTAGACACATTGGGCATTAACTGAGCCAATAATTCAGGATCGCCAAAACGACGGATATTTCTTCTTCTCCTGTAGTTAGAATAGAAATAAAATGCTGCTAAGAACGGCAAAAGCAGCAACAAATACAAATATGCAGGTTCTCCAAATCGAAACATCTTCAATACATTTTACAGTTGATAATTAATTAACTAATAAGATTATCATGGAATTTTTTTGAGAATCGAGTTCCGAAGCAAAACATCCATTAACACGCAAAGGAAAGCCACCAATGCAAACCAGAAATACTCCTCTTCACGTTTACTGTATTCTTTTACATTCAGTTTCGTCTTTTCCAACTTATCAATTTCCTCATACACTTCCTTCAATTTCGAATTACTCGTTGCACGGAAATAATTACCATCCGTTGTCCCGGCAATCTGAGTCAGTGTATTTTCATCAATTTCCACCGGCACATTCACATATTGAACCGTATTTCCCATCGGATACGGATATGGAGCAGTACCATTAGTACCCACTCCAATCGTGTAAACACGAATGCCGAAACTCTTAGCTATTTCTGCTGCAGTCATCGGAGAAATATCCCCTCTGTTGTTTGTACCGTCAGTCAGCAAAATGATAACCTTAGATTTTGCTTTGCTATCCTTCAGTCGGGTCACAGCATTAGCAATCCCCATACCAACTGCTGTTCCGTCTTCAATCAATCCACATTTAATATTATGAATCATATCCAGCAGAACGGAATGGTCCACAGTCAAAGGGCATTGAGTAAAAGACTCACCGGCAAACAAGGTAATACCAATATTGTCATTCGGGCGACCATTGATAAACTCTGCAGCCACATCTTTTGCAGCTTCCAACCGGTTCGGCTTCAAATCTTCAGCCAGCATACTTGTAGAAACGTCAATAGCCAGCATGATATCAATCCCCTCAATCTCACTATTTTGCCATCTATCAGTGGTCTGAGGTCGAGCAAGCACTAAAATAATCATGACTAATGCTATCACACGCAACAAAAATGGAGCATGCAACAGATAATTCTTATAACTTTTAGGAGTATGAGCATATACGCTGGCATCCGAAATTTGCAAAGTAGCACTACTTTTTCTTTGCTTCAGAATATACCATACAATATAAGGTATAAGTAATAACAGCAAAAATAGATATTCAATATTGGCAAAAACCATCGTAAATATGATTTAACGGTTTACAAATTAGATAATCAGTCTCACTACATCTTTATGCAAAAAGATCATACAGCTGAATACCGATGTACACTAAAGAAGCTATCAGTGCAACAGACAAGAACGAGACACCACAAATCAGTGCGACCTTAACCCGCAACGAGCGTTTCTCGATAATCGTAATTTCTGTGGGCTGTGGCTTTTGATTTTCCTCTTCCACTTGCTTCGTTTCATTAATAAAATCAATTGCATTGATCAAATTTGCATCATTTTCATTCATCAACGGATTATGTTTAGCAAATTTCACCAAATCGGCAGTCTCGAATAACATCTTCAAATCAGCAAGCGCCTTTTTATCATTCATTTCCAGCAGTTTATCAATAATCTCACTGGAAGTCATTTCCAAAGCATTAAATCCAAACCGATCTTTGATATAAATGCGAAGAACATCTGTAAGTTCCGTGTAATAATCCTTCGGAGAATCCTTCTGCCACTTTTTCTCCAGTTTGATGCGTTCAATTTCATTCATTGCAGCTTGATGCGGCGGCAACTTGGGTTCCACTTTTACCTTGCGGATGATAGGCTTATTATCACGCAGACGGGCGATGAGATAAACCAGTAAGCCGACGATTGGCAATGCCAGCAACGAACAGGCAATCAACCCATACCAGTCTTCCCATGCAAAAGGAGCCTTCATGACTGCTTTCTGACCGAAGAACTGCTCAGGATGCAACGTGTCTACCGGCATAGAGTACACTTTTAAAGCCAATGCCTTCGATTTATACTCTTTACCATCCACCATCACCGGCATAGGAGGCAAATAATACAAAGCTGAATCGAAAGAGGTCACCAGATACTCCTGCGTAATCAACAATCGCTGGCGGTCGTTCAAGAATTGCGTATCTTGCTTGACCGTTTCCACAATTTCCACACCTTTTGTCAGCGTATCCGTGTATACAGGAAAAACTGCACGCTGTTTGGCATCCATCGCAACCTGCAACTGCACCCTTGCTTGTTCCCCAATCAGAATCTGCAGCGAATCAATTTTGGCTTCCACAGTCACAGATTGCGCATTCAGCTTTCCCGTACACAACAAGCCCAATAACGCTATCAGGATAATATTTCTATTCATAATTGACTTCATTAATTTCGTTTGGCAAATAAGTTCAACAATGCCTTTACGTAATCCTCATCCGTACGAACTGACACTGCATCCACATTACTTTTCGTAAATGCATCGCTCAACTCAGTCTGTTTCTGAATCCACCAGTCGTGATGAGCTTTCCGCACGGCTTTGGAAGAAGTATCGATCCATTGCTCATGACCGGTTTCAGCATCTTTAATTCGCATCAGGCCCACAGAAGGCAGTTCACTCACTCTCCGGTCGTACACTTGCAGAGCCACCACATCATGCTTCCGGTTAGCAATCGTCAATGCATTCGTAAAACTTTCCCGATCGATGAAATCCGACAAAATAAAAGCGGTACATCTTCTTTTCATTACATTCGTCAGATATTCCAATGCCAGCCGGATATTCGTCCGTCGACTTTCCGGTTTAAAATCAAGCAGCTCACGGATAATATATAAGATATGCTTCCGCCCCTTCTTGGGAGGAATAAACTTCTCAATCCGATCGGAGAAGAAAATAACCCCAATCTTATCATTATTCTGGATAGCAGAAAAAGCAAGCGTAGCCGCAATTTCCGTTACCATATCCTTCTTCAGCTGTTTGACAGTACCAAACTCCAGACTTCCAGACACATCCACCATCAGCATCACTGTCAGCTCCCGTTCCTCCTCAAACACTTTCACATAAGGTTTATTGAAGCGGGCCGTAACATTCCAGTCAATATCACGTATATCATCACCAAACTGATACTCCCTGACCTCCGAGAACGACATACCTCTACCCTTGAAGGCCGAATGATACTGACCCGCAAAGATATTGTTAGACAGCCCCCGTGTCTTGATTTCAATCTGGCGAACTTTTTTCAGAATTTCACTTGTTTCCATTTACAACAGCAGTTAATGAATAAGTAGCAAGCAAGTAGCCGAACAAATTGAATTTATGCACGACTACTTATTAACTATAATGATAACTGCCTATTAAGGCACTTCCACTGCATTCAAAATCTTGCTTACAATTTCGTCTGAAGTCAGATTGTTGGCTTCCGCCTCATAAGTCAGACCGATACGGTGGCGAAGCACATCATGTGCAACGGCACGCACATCTTCAGGAATCACATATCCGCGACGTTTAATGAATGCATACGTACGGGCAGCCAAAGCCAGGTTGATAGAAGCACGCGGAGAACCACCAAATCCGATCATATCCTTCAAATCCTTCAGACCGTATTTTTCCGGATAGCGAGTTGCAAACACAATATCCACGATATAGCGTTCAATTTTTTCGTCCAGATATACTTGACGCACCACCTTACGCGCTTCGATGATTTCCTCAGCCTTCAGGATGGGTTTCACATTTACTCTTTCGCCATTTATATTCTGACGGATAATCAGTTTTTCCTCTTCCAGCTTCGGATAATCAATGACCACCTTCAGCATAAAACGGTCCACCTGAGCTTCAGGAAGCGGATAAGTACCTTCCTGTTCAATCGGGTTTTGAGTAGCCAATACCAGGAAGGGTTCAGGCAAAGCAAATGTTTCCTTGCCGATGGTCACCTGACGTTCCTGCATGGCCTCCAGCAATGCACTCTGCACTTTAGCCGGCGCACGGTTAATTTCATCAGCCAGCACAAAGTTTGCAAAGACAGGACCCTTCTGAATCTTGAACGACTCATCCTTCTGGCTATAGACCATCGTACCGATCACATCGGCCGGCAACAAGTCCGGAGTAAACTGAATGCGACTATATTTTGCATCAATCAAAGAAGCAAGCGTTTTAATAGCTAACGTTTTTGCCAAACCAGGTACACCTTCCAAAAGAACATGACCATCGGAGAGCAATCCGATAAGCAATGATTCAACCAAATGTTTTTGACCTACAATAATTTGGTCCATACCTGTTGTAAGGTTAGTAATGAAAGCACTCTGTCTTTCAATCCGTTCGTTCAGCTCACGAATATCAATAGATTCAGCCATAAATACGTAATATTTTATTATTTAATTATCATTTTACATAAAATCGTCCCTTTTTCAAAGGAAAACATTTTATTTGCTTCCAAAAGTACGCTATATAATTAACGAAAGCAACTAATTTTTATTAAAAAACAATGCGAAATCTTTAGATTAAGGTACTTTCATACGCTTTTTCATATCCATAACATTTCACCCGGCCTTTGCAAAAAGCAGACCGGGTGAAAATGGTTCGATTATTCTTTAGCAAGTTCGGGTATCTTGATTTTTGTACCATAAGGCACGTTATCAGGATTCTTGATAACTCCCTTATTATGTTTTACGATATACGGCCACATAGCTTTTGTTCCGTAATATCGCAGCGAGATTCTTGTCAGAGTCTCTCCAGCTTTAACCGTATGATTGGTCTTCGTTCCTACAATTTTATAGTTCACGTCATCCGAATAGGTTGTTGGAGACGTTGCTTTAGGCGTAGTTGGCGACGTTGTTTTAGCTGTGGTCGAAGGCGCTGCTTTAGACATTGTTGAAGGCGCTGTTTTAGGCGTTGATTTGTTTACCTTCTCCGCAGACACTTCCTCTCTTTGCTTCTTTTTTGAAACAGGCATTGCCACTTCAGCCGAACGAGTCTTCTTATTCACCACCGTATCAGGCAGAACCTCTTTTACAGCAGCCTGAACAGAATCTTTTTGTCCCACAGAATCTGCATACATTATTTCCGGCTGAACCTCTTGTTCGGCAGCCAACAATGTATTGCTTTCATCTTCTGTTGATTGAGATAAAAGGAAATCCGGATAATAGAGAGACACGAGTATCCCGCCACATAACAGCAATACTACCACAATAGCAGCAATCAAATAAGATAAAACTGATTTTTCCTTTGGTGCGGGATTGTTATCTTCCTTCAGTTCAGCATTGAACGCAGAAGCAGCCTTTTCTTCTTCAACAGCATTAAGAACAACATCCTGTGAATCAGTCACATGAGCTTCTTCCATACGTGCTGCATGCTCTCTTTGTGCCGGTGCATCCGATTCAGCACCCCCCTCTGATTCTGCAGAGACCTCAGACTCCACTGGTCCTTCTTGCTTTGCAGCACCCTCTTCAGGAGAATCAGCTATAGACACTGCCGTTTCAACAGTTGCATCTTGAGAGATAACATTTTCATTTACAGAGCATTCTGTTGTAATATCTTCTGTTGAAACAGTTTCCGTTGCAACAGTTTCTGTAGTAACATCAGCTGTTGTAATATCAGCTGATGCAATATGCTCAGCTACAGCAATATCAACTGCAGGATTATCTGCTGCAACATCATCTGCCACAACCTCCTCAGTTGCCATATCATCTGCTGCAACATCATCCAGCACAGCATCCTCTTCCTCTCCTTCCATTTCCACCGGAGTATCTTCCAGCACCGTGCCTGCATTCAACACTACTGTTTCAAAATGAGCAAACGGTTTGTTTATCGTATCCCTCAAGCTGGTATCCGGGGAAAAAGACACCTTCGTATGGCCTTTGATTTGGAAACGCTCACCCGTATTGATATTGACACTCTCCCTACTATCTACGTCAATCAACTTGAAAGTGCCCAATCCCTTAATTTTTACATTCTTATCTTTTTCCAGAGCCTGTTCTATCAACAGAAAGAACTCCTTGACAAATACCTCGGCATCCTTTTTAGATATCCCCTGCTTGGCAGCCAATAAGTCTATAAGATCTTGAATTGTCAGTCTTTCATTCATAGTAGGTATTTAATTATAAAAATAGGTATTTATTTAAACTTATCTTTCAGTGCATTGCTAGGCTTGTAAGACAACACCAATTTAGGAGGCACCAGCATACGCTGCTTGCTGACCGGATTAATGGAAATACGCTCAGATTTTTTCTTCACTTCAAAAGAACCGAAACCCTGCACCGAAATCATGTTGCCATCCTCCAGTTGCTGAGATATACAAGACAACAACGCGCCCACCAGCTCAGTTGTATCCTTCACTGTATACCCCAGTCTTTCAGACAGTTCAGCCGTAAACTCTTTATTATTCATATTAGCTTATCACCTTTGCATACAAATCGAAATCATCTGCATCTATCACCTCTGTGAGATAGAATTGACCGATTTCCAGTTCTCCATCAGCAGCATTAATCAAAACCTCAGGATCCACCTCCGGCGAATCAAACTGCGTTCTGCCGATATAATAATCACCCTCCAGACGATCGATGATCACCTTCATCTGCTGGCCGATCTTAGCAGCACTCAGTTCGGCAGAAATACCCTGCTGAATATCCATCAGCTCATCCAGCCGAGCCTGCTTCACCTCTTCCGGAATCGAATCCTCATAAGCTTCTGCCGCATACGTACCTTCCTCTTCAGAATAAGCAAAAGCCCCCATCCGGTCGAAACGCACCTTCCGGACAAACTCCTTCAACTCCTCAAAGTCCGCCTCCGTTTCACCCGGATGCCCCACCATCAGCGTGGTTCTCAGATGAATACCCGGCACTTCCTTACGGAACTGTTCAATCAGTCTGTACGTATCCTCCTTGTTCACCTGCCTGCGCATCATTTTCAGCATATTATCGCTGATGTGCTGAAGAGCAATGTCCATGTATTTGCAGACATTGTCTCGTTCACGCATCACACGGAACAAATCAGTGGGGAAATGCGCCGGATAAGCATAATGCAAGCGAATCCATTCCACTCCCGGGATATCCGAAATACGCTCTATCAATTCAGGAAGCATCTGCTTCTTATACAGATCCACACCATAATACGTCAACTCCTGAGCAATAACCTGAAACTCCTTCACCCCTTGAGATACCAGATAGCGCACTTCATCCAGGATTTCCTCCATCGGCTTCGAAGTGTGCCGGCCGGTAATAATAGGAATCGCACAATACGAGCATTTACGGTCACATCCCTCCGAAATCTTCAGATAAGCATAATGGCGGGGAGTAGTCAGCGTACGCTCGATATGCAACTCCTCATGATACGCCTTACCCAAATCATTCAGCAACTCCTTCCAGTTAAACTTGCCATAGAACTTATCCACCTGCGGGATTTCGATAGCCAATTCCTTCAGATAGCGTTCAGACAGACAACCCATCACAAAAAGCTTGTTCAAGTCGCCCTCCTCTTTCCGTTCTGCAAATTCCAGAATCATATTGATAGATTCCTCCTTGGCATCCCCGATAAATCCACACGTATTAATCACAGCTATTTCTCCCTCAGGATTCTCTGTGTCGTGAGTCACACTATAGCCCGCTTCTTCCAGTTGGCGGATCAACTGCTCAGAATCCACAAGATTCTTCGAACACCCTAAGGTGATTATATCAATCTGATTTCTTTTCATGCGTTTTCTCCAAACAACGAATCAACAAATTCCTTCTTGCGGAACACCTGCAAGTCTTCCATGCCTTCACCCAAGCCGATATACTTTACAGGAATCTTAAACTGGTCAGAAATGCCAATCACAACCCCACCCTTAGCTGTACCGTCCAGCTTGGTGATAGCCATAGCCGTTACTTCAGTAGCCAGCGTAAACTGTTTCGCTTGTTCGAAAGCATTCTGCCCCGTAGAACCGTCGAGCACCAAAAGTACCTCATTCGGCGCATCGGGCACCACCTTCTTCATCACATTCTTGATTTTCGTAAGCTCGTTCATCAAGCCCACCTTATTATGAAGACGTCCGGCCGTATCAATAATCACCACATCCGCATTATTGGCCACAGCCGAGCTCAATGTATCATAAGCCACAGAAGCAGGGTCAGATCCCATCTTCTGCTTGACAACAGGCACACCCACCCGTTCGCCCCAAATCACAAGCTGTTCCACAGCTGCCGCGCGGAACGTATCAGCAGCGCCCAGGTAAACAGACTTGCCAGCTTTCTTGAACTGGAAGGCCAGCTTACCGATTGTCGTAGTCTTACCTACACCATTCACGCCCACCACCATAATGACATACGGCTTTTTATTCAATGGAACATCAAAGTCGGCCACGTCATCCGAGTTGTTTTCAGTCAAAAGAGCCGCAATCTCATCGCGCAAAATATGATTCAGTTCCTTCGTATTCACGTACTTATCCGTAGCGGCCCGCTTTTCAATCCGCTTGATGATATTGAGCGTAGTCTCCACACCGACATCCGAAGTAATCAACACTTCTTCCAGATTATCCAGCACTTCATCATCTACCTTTGATTTGCCTGCTACCGCACGAGCAATCTTACTGAACACACTTTCTTTGGTCTTAGATAATCCTTTATCTAACGTTTCCTTCTTTTCCTTTGAAAAAAAACTAAAAAATCCCATATCTACGGTTATTTGTACAATTCATTATGCTACAAAGATATAACAAAGGATTGAAAAAGTAAAAAAAGTAAGAATAAAAAAATCCCCTCATCTACAACAATGAGGGGATTTGACATGTATAGCGTAGTTGCTATTTCAATTATTTCTTGAAAAAGTCTTGTACTTTTTCGTTCGGAACCATTTTTTCATCAAAGATGTAAGCACCAGTTTTCGGAGACTTCACCATCTTGATAACCTTGGTATAAGCACGACCTTCTTTGTTACCTTCGTGCAAGGTTGCTACTGCTTTCTTTGCCATGGGTTATACTTTTTTTATTATTTAATTTCCTTATGCACTGTCACTCTCTTCAGAATCGGGTTGTATTTCTTCAACTCAAGTCTTTCAGTAGTGTTCTTTCTGTTCTTAGTTGTGATATAACGAGATGTTCCCGGCATTCCACTATCTTTGTGTTCTGTACATTCCAGAATCACCTGTACTCTGTTACCTTTTGCTTTCTTTGCCATTGTAAGTTTTCTCCTCTACGTTTAGCCGATTACTTTAATGCTTTTCCAATCACAATAACCTTTAGCCACAGCTTCTGTCAGCGCAGCGTCCAGTCCTTTTTTGTTGATAATACGCAGTCCGTTAGCGCAAAGGCTAAGGCTGATCCAACAATCCTGTTCTACATAATAGAACTTCTTAGTAAACAAGTTCAAATCAAAGGTTCTCTTAGTTCTTCTCTTTGAGTGTGAAACATTGTTGCCAATCATGGCTTTCTTTCCGGTAATTTGACAAATCTTCGACATTTCTATCTTATTTTTATAGTTTTATATCTATCTTATTTCAAACAGAGCGCAAAGTAAGCACTTTTATCCGTATAAAACAAGAAAATCTTAAAATAATTCACTTATTACCCTCTATTTTTCTTCATTTCAGCATATCGCGCAGCATCAAGAGGGCATTATTGCCTGCTCTTTCGATATTCATAGCCCTTCCGCGGTTCGTTTCCTGCCGGTACGTCCGAATTTCATTTTTATAACCAACAGCTATCCAAACGGTGCCCACCGGCTTCTCCGGAGTTCCCCCGCCGGGACCTGCAATTCCCGAGGTGGCAACCGCACAGTCGGTTTCCAGCGCTTTCATCGCACCTTTCACCATTTCAATCACGGTCTGCTCGCTCACCGCACCATGCAAACGGAGCGTTTCAGGAGACACCTGCAGCAACTTCATCTTCACCTCATTCGAATAAGCCACCACACTTCCCTTGAAATAATCCGAACTTCCAGCGATGGAAGTCAGCCGTTCCGCAATGCTTCCGCCCGTGCAGCTCTCGGCCGTAGCCACCGTCAGCTGCATCTTTCTCAGCAGGTCGCCCACGATTACTTCCAGCGGAATATCCTCTTCGCTGAAAATATCATCGCCCAATATCTCCTCCAGCTTCTTCTTCTCACGCTCCATGACCGCCTTGATTTCCGCTTCCTCACGTCCGCGTCCGGTCAAGCGCAGCCGGATAATCCCTAACTTCGGCAAATAAGCCAGCTTCAGGCAAGCAGGCAACGCATCCTCCCACTCGGCCAGCTTCATCGCCAGCACAGATTCCGGCTGATTCTGCACGAGAAACGTCTGATGCATGATCACATCCGTGTGAAAACGCTCATGCAGGCGGGGCAACACACTCTCGCTCATCACCGTCTTCATCTCCTGAGGCACGCCCGGCATCGAAACAAGCACCTTACCTTCTTTCTCAAACCAGCTCACCGACGCGCTACCCACCGGATTATTGATGACCGTACAATCGCGAGGCACCATTGCCTGAGCCTTATTCAGCGCATTCATCGGTATTTTTCCGGCCAGAACACGCTTCACGTTCTCAAACACAGCTTCGTCGAACACCAGCTCCGTATGAAAATACTTGCAAAGCGTCTGCTTCGTGATATCATCCTTCGTCGGTCCCAGTCCGCCAGTCACCAAGACAATATCCACCCGGTTCATCGCACTGTCGATAGCCTCCATGATTTCATCCTCCCGATCCCTCACCGACACAATCCGCAGCACCTCGACACCGATTTTATTCAGTTCACTGCCCATCCAGGCCGAATTGGTATCCACCACCTGTCCAATCAGCAGTTCATCACCAATCGTTATAATTTCAGCAAGCATACTCCTTATTAATATAATAACAATACAATAGTAATATACCCTGCACAACCGCCCGATCCGCTTACAACGTCACCCGAGAATAAGCCGGCAGATCAATTGTACAGAAATCCTTATCCAGGTACTTAAAATACCCCGTAATGGCAATCATCGCCGCATTGTCGGTTGTATAGCTGAACTTCGGAATAAATATATTCCAGCCATACTTCTCGGCATGCTCCTTGAAAGCATTGCGCAAGCCGTTGTTGGCAGAAACACCGCCAGCCACCGCTACATCTTTAATTTTATACTCCTTGGCAGCCTTTCTCAGCTTATTCATCAAAATATCCACCACAGTAGCCTCCAGCGAAGCAGCCAGATCCGTCTTGTGATGCTCAATGAAATCAGGATCCTCTTTCATCCAGTCGCGCAGCGAATACAAGAACGAAGTCTTCAGTCCGCTGAAGCTGTAATCCAGCCCCGGGATATGCGGTTTGCTGAAAGTAAACGCCTTCGGATTGCCCTGCCGAGCCAGCTTATCGATGATCGGTCCGCCGGGATAACCCAGCCCCATTACCTTCGAGCACTTATCAATCGCCTCGCCTGCCGCATCATCGATTGTCTGCCCCAGAATCTGCATATCATTGTAAGCCTTCACCAATATAATCTGCGAATTACCGCCCGATACCAGCAAGCACAAGAAAGGGAATTCAGGTTGCCGATTCTCTTCACCTTCTGCTTTAATAAAATGCGCCAACACATGGCCAGTCAGGTGATTAACATCAATCATAGGCACTCCCAGCGAGCGAGCAAACCCTTTAGCGAAAGAGACCCCCACCAGCAAAGACCCCATCAGACCCGGTCCGCGGGTAAAAGCCACCGCGCTCAATTCTTCTTTTGTCACACCTGCACGTTTCAATGCCTCATGCACCACCGGCACGATATTCTGTTGATGGGCGCGTGAAGCCAATTCAGGCACTACGCCGCCGTATGCCTCATGCACCGCCTGACTCGACACAACATTCGAAAGCAAGTAACCATCCTTGATTACAGCAGCCGAAGTGTCATCACAAGAGGATTCAATTCCCAGTATTATTACACTCATAAGCACTTAATCTATTTAAAACGCTACAAAAGTAATGATAAAAGTACGATTCATAACGAACTATTTTATATTTTTGTTCTCAAAATCTAAAGTATTCGCATATCACAACACTAAAGAAAACTGTACGCTGGATAGTCGGAATCATACTGGGAGTATATATCGGGGCTATAATTTTGTTGAATATACCATATATTCAGCAAGTTATGAGTGTGTGGGTATCCCATCAGCTGTCGCAAGTGCTGAAGACCGAGGTCAGCATTGGCAAAATCAACATGGGATTGCTCAACCGCATCATCATCGATGACGTCTTGCTCAACGACCAGCAAGGGCAGGAAATGATCAAGGTCACCCGCCTGTCGGCCAAGTTCGACATCACCCCGTTCTTTGAAGGAAAAATCTCCATCAGCAGCGTGCAGCTGTTCGGCTTCAACATCCACCTGCAGAAGCAAACGCCCGACGCACCAGCCAATTTCCAGTTTGTGCTCGATGCATTGGCCTCCAAAGACACGGTTAAAAAGGAAAGCGCACTCGATTTGCGCATCAACTCCATCTTAATCCGCCGCGGACGCATGGCCTACCACGTACTTTCTGAAAAAGAAACGCCCGGGAAGTTCAACGCCAAGCACATCCAGCTTCAGAACATCATCGGCAACATTTCACTCAAAGCCCTCAGCAAAGACTCGGTCAACCTCGGCATCAAGCGTCTCAGCCTGGATGAAAAGGCATCCGGATTCTCACTGAAGAAGCTCAGTATGAAACTGATAGCCAACAGCCGGCGCACCCATATCGAGAATTTTACCATCGAATTGCCCCAGACCTCATTCAAGATGGACACCATCCGCGTGAGATACGACAGTTTGGGTGCATTCCAGCATTTTGCCGACCAAGTGCACTTTTCGTTTCAAACCCTGCCTTCGCAGCTCACACTGAGAGACATTTCGCCCTTTGTGCCCGCCCTGGCCCAGTTTAAAGACCCCATCACGATCGATATGAACGTGCAGGGCACCGTCAACCAGCTGGAATGTAGCAACCTGGAAATCACCGCCTTCAACCGCAAATTCCGATTGAAAGGCGATGCCTCCCTGCAGGATTTGTCGCACCCCGGCGATGCCTATATTTACGGCACCCTCTCCGACCTTTCCATCCACACCCAGGGGATGGACCACCTGGTACGCAATCTGGCGTCCCACTACACCGGCACCCCTCCCGTGCTCAAACGCCTGGGGGACATTAATTTCCGGGGGGAGATATCCGGCTATTTCAACGACCTGGTGACCTACGGCCTGCTGCGCACCTCACTGGGCAATGTGCAGACCGACTTGAAATTAAGTTCAAACAAAGAAAAAGGGCTTTTCTCCTATTCAGGATCCGTCAAAACCCACAACTACAAACTGGGCACCCTGGTGGCAAATTCCAAATTGGGAGAAATCACCTTCAACCTCGATGTGCACGGCCGCCATGCCGCCCACCAGCTCCCCTCCATCGAGCTGAAAGGGCTGGTGTCGTCCATCGACTATAGCCAGTACAAATACGAGAACATCACACTCGACGGCATCTACAAGTCGGGTGGCTTCAACGGGAAGGTGGCACTCGACGACCCCAACGGCTCGGTTCTGCTCAACGGCAACTTCAATGTGGCCACCCAAACGCCCACCTTCAATTTCCTTGCGGTCATCGACAAGGTGCGCCCCCACGATTTGAACCTCACCGACAAATACGCCGATTCCGATCTCTCGCTGAAGCTGAAAGCCGACTTTACCGGCGGCTCCATCGACGAGATGAAAGGCGAAATCAACATTGACAGTCTGCAATTCCAGAGCCCTGACAAGAGCTATTTCATGAAAAACATGAACATCCAGGCCCACAAAGAAGACGGAGAAAACCAGCTGAAGCTTCGCTCCGAATTCCTCACTGCAGACATCAAAGGACAGTTCCAGTACCACACCCTGCCTGCGAGCGTGATGAATATCCTTCGCAAGTATGTCCCTTCGCTGCTCCTTCCGCCCAAAAAGAAAGTAGAGACCCAAAATAAATTTGTGTTCGACATACATATATATAATACGGAGCTGCTCTCCACCGTCTTCGACATACCGCTTACCATCTATACACATTCCACGGTCAAAGGATCCTTCAACGACCCCGCCCAACGACTGCGTATTGAAGGCTATTTCCCTCATCTGAGGTATAAGAACAACTTCATTGAATCCGGACTCATCCTGTGTGAGAACCCCGACAACCATATCCGGGCGCAAGTGCGGCTCACCAGCATCAAGAAAAAGGGAGCCATGAACCTCTCCGTCTATGCAGAGGCGGCCGACGACCAGGTGAGCACCACGCTCAACTGGGGCAACGATGCACAGACAACCTATAGCGGACGCTTGTCGGCCGTGGCCAACTTCATCCGTACGGAGGGAGAAAAACGGCTGCTGAAGACGAGTGTAGACATCCGCCCCACGGAAATCCTGCTCAACGACACCCTCTGGAACATCCACCCGTCTCAGGTGGTGATCGATTCGGGCAAAGTGAACATACACAATTTCTATTTCAGCCATCAAGACCGCCATGTACGCGTCAACGGCACCCTGTCGAGCCTGCCGGAAGACAGCGTGAAGATTGATCTGAAAGACATCAATATGGGCTACGTATTCGATATAGCCAACATCTCCGACGATGTCAACTTCGAAGGAGATGCCTCCGGCACCGCCTATGCTTGCGGCGTGCTGCAGAAGCCGGTGATGAACACGCGCCTGTTTGTCAAGAACTTCTCGCTCAACCACGGACGTCTGGGCGATCTCGACATCTACGGTGAATGGGACAACGACCACCGGGGTATCCGCCTGGATGCCTCGATACAGGATGCAGGCCCCACTCCGTCGCGTGTGACAGGTATCATCTACCCCCTCAAGCCCGAAAGCGGACTCGATCTGCAGATTGACGCTCACTCCCTCAATCTCAAGTTCTTAGAACATTACATGAGTTCCATTGCCACCGACATACAGGGAAGAGGCACGGGAAAAGTACATTTCTACGGCAAGTTCAAGGGATTGAACCTCGACGGTGCGGTGATGACCGATGCATCCATGAAATTCGACATCTTGAATGCCCGTTTTGCCGTGAAAGACACCATTCATCTGGCCCCCACCGGACTGGACTTTAAGCACATGCACATTGCTGATATGGAAGGACATCCCGGCACCTTAAACGGATACCTCCACTTCAAGCACTTCAAAGATCTTCATTACCACTTTAACATAGAAGCCCACAACATGCTGGTGATGAACACGAAGGAATCATCCGACATGCCCTTCTACGGCACCGTATACGGCACCGGCAACGTGAGCCTGTCGGGAGATGCCACGCGCGGACTGGAAGTGAACGCAGCCATGACCACCAACCGCAACACGGTGTTTACCTACATCAACGGCAGCGTGGCATCGGCCACAAGCAACCAGTTTATCAAGTTTGTCGACAAAACACCGCGGCGCACCGTGCAGGATTCTGTGCAGCTGGTTTCCTACTTTGAAAAGGCACAGCAGCAATACCAGGAAGAAGAAGCAGAACAGGAAACAGACATCCGCCTGAATATTCTGGTTGATGCCACTCCCGATGCCAGCATGCGCATCATCATGGACCCCATTGCCGGCGATTACATCCATGCCAAAGGCAACGGCAACATCCGCACCGAATTCTACAACAAGGGAGATGTGCGCATGTTCGGCAACTACAATATCACCCAAGGAGTGTACAAGTTCAGCCTTCAGGAGGTAATCCGCAAAGACTTTGTCATCAAAGACGGCAGCACCATCACTTTCAACGGAGCTCCGCTCGATGCCAACATGGACATTCAGGCATCCTATACCGTCAACTCTGCTTCGCTGAACGACCTGATACCGGATGAGTCATTCGCCATCCAGCAGCCCAACGTGAGGGTGAACTGCATCATGAACCTGAGCGGCATGCTGGTACGTCCCAGCATCAAGCTCGGCATCGAACTGCCCAACGAACGCGATGAAGTGCAGACACTGGTGCGCAACTACATCAGCACGGAAGAGCAGATGAACATGCAGATTCTCTACCTGCTCGGCATCGGCAAGTTCTACACCGAGGATGCACGCAACAACAACCAGAACTCCAACGTCATGTCGTCCGTCCTCTCGTCCACCCTCTCCGGGCAGCTCAACAATGCCCTCTCGCAGGTGTTCGAGACCAACAACTGGAACATCGGCACCAACCTGAGCACCGGCGACAAAGGCTGGACGGATGTTGAGGTGGAAGGTATCCTTTCCGGCCAGCTGCTCAACAACCGGCTGCTGATCAACGGAAACTTCGGCTACCGAGACAATCCGATGGCCAACACCAACTTCGTGGGCGACTTCGAGGCTGAATGGTTGCTGACCCGTTCGGGCGATGTCCGCTTGAAAGCCTACAACGAAACAAACGACCGCTATTATACCAAGACCAATCTCACCACACAAGGTGTAGGTATTGTCTACAAGAAAGACTTCGAGAAATGGCGCGACCTCTTCTTCTGGAACAACTGGAAAAAGATTATCCAGAAAAGGAAAAAAGAAAAAGCGGCCCAAAAGAATCAGTAAA
>Peterbilt_p1__coassemble_368_pt1 | contig 25815 bp, 20 predicted proteins | sample Peterbilt_p1__metabat2_high_PE_029 | metagenome-assembled genome bin Peterbilt_p1
GATGCACGTTTGGCAGCGTCAAGCATCAGGAGGAGCTCCATTAAATTGTCTGAGTTCGGGAAAGTTGATTGAACCAAGAATACATGTGCGCCACGAATAGATTCCTCGTAGGATACTGCAAATTCACCGTCAGCGAAGTGAGTGATGTTCATATTTCCCAGAGGGCAATTCAGGCTTGCGCAGATTTTTTCTGCAAGGTATCTCGAATTTGTTCCAGAGAATACCATAAAGGGTGCTTTTTCGCTCATTTTTTTAATAGATGTTTTACCTATTGGTTAATTTGCCTACAAAGGTAAGAATTTCTCTTATTATTAAGAAAGACTTATTGTATAAAAAATAAATTTCTCTTCAACTTAACGGAAATATTTGTAGATTTGCCGTAATTTAATGAGTAAGGAGAGTGGAGAACTGGGTATGAAACAACCTTCTTTAAATAAACGGATTGTCGGAGATAATGGGTGGAGTAGAAATTCATTGTCGTTGCTGCTCTATGCATTTGTTTTATCGGTGGCTTTTTCGGCTCTCTTTTCCTGCACGGATATGGTGCCCACAAAGGAAGTGCGGCTGATTGACTCGCTGAACGGTGCCGCCTACGCCTATCGCTACCGTCAGCTGGATTCTTCTTGTTTCTTTGCCCGCCAAGCCTATATGAAGGTGAACCTCTATAAATCGGGGAAAGCCGAAGCGGCTAACAACCTGGGTTTCTGGCTGTATATGAAGATGGATTTTGAACGGGCAGCGGCGTTGCACAAGGAGGTGTATCAGCTGACAAAAAATGAACTGGAACTTCTGATTGCCGACATCGGACTGATGAAAATCTGCCAGCGCACGGCGATGAATAAGGAGTTTTATGACTACCGCAACAGTGCTCTGAAACGGATGAAACGGATCAGAGAGGAAAGTGACCTGTTTGCCGACCGCCATGAAAAGCTCCGTCTGGATTATGCTTTCACCGAGTTTTATCTTGTTTCGTCTATTTACTATTATTTTTTGCAGCAGCGGCAGGAAGCGAAGGAGGCTATCCGGCAGATTCCTGCGAACAATGAGTGGAGCGACACCAGCCAGCTGCTGTATTACCATTATATAAAAGGAGCTGCGGGCTTGGTGGAAGGCCGGAAGCCGGCTGACAGGAAGCTGCGTGAGTTTGACCAACTGTATTACACTTGGCGCACTGCAGCGCAAAGCGGATTTCCTTATTTTGAAGGGAATGGGCTGCAGGGACTTGCCGATTTGCTGATTTCTCCGAAGAATTTCGAGTTTTTTCAATCCACGAGAATGCACATTTTGCAGGAACTGGGGGTTCCTGTAGATTCTTTATTGCCCTTGCGCCTGGCTCAGCTTGCTTTGCAGAAGTTTCGCGAATACGATGATTTGTATCAGATAGCCGGCGCCTATGTGTCTATCGGCAAGTATCTCAACAGGCATGGCCGGTATGCGGAGGCTCTTGATACGCTGACCAAGGCACTCAATTGTGTGAACTTGCATCACATGCTTTATTATCATCACGGCGAAGACGGAAGAGACCAGCTATATCCTTATATAGAGGGTGATACGACATACACCGGTGTGCCGTGGATCACGCAGGAGCAGGTGAAAACGGTGCCTGAATGGATTTCGCGCATTCGTGAACAGCTAAGTGTGTCGTACGCCGGACTGGGAATGAAGGCTGCGTCTGATTATAACCGTAATATCTATCTGGATATTTTGAATTTCACTCGCCAGGATAAGGAGCTGGAGAGCCGATACGATTCGCTGGAAGCCGGTTCGCGGCAGATGACGCTGGTGCTTTCGTTGGTGCTCCTGGGATTGGTGTGGGTTATTATTCTCTGGTGGTTTTTCAACAAACGCTCGAAGATCAAGAATCAGACCGATGTGAACCGCTTGCAGCAGATTTTGGCTTTGTGCCGTGATATCACGTCTTCTATTCCGATGGATGTCCCGCTTATCCAGCGAGGGCTGGATGCGCTTTTCGGCCGTGGCCGGATGACGCTGGAAATTTCGGAAGAGGGAAAAGCGGCATTGGTGTCCAGACATTGGCTCAGCCGGGATGAAAAGGCACTTGTGCATGTGCTGGAACCCTATATCAGCTGGGCAGCAGATAATGAACAGATGCTTGAATCGCTCAGTGAAGAGCGGATGCAGCTGGAGAAGCAGCGCTATATATACGAGCAGCACATTGCAGGAAACAAGCGTCAGAACCTGGTTAAAAAGGCGTGTCTGGCAATTGTAAACGGTGTTCATCCTTATATCGACCGCATCTTGAATGAAGTGCATAAGCTGATAGAGAAAGGATATATTCATGATGATAAAATCAAGAAAGAGAAGTATGAATATATCAATGAACTGGTGGACACCATCAATGAATACAATGATATATTGGCGCTGTGGATTAAGATGAAACAGGGCACGTTGAGTTTGAATATCGAGACATTTGCCTTGAACGAACTTTTTGATTTGCTGAGCAAGGGACGGCGTTCGTTTGAAATGAAGAAGCAGCTGCTGGAGGTAGAACCTACCGATGTGTGTGTGAAGGCCGACCGGGCACTGACGCTTTTCATGATTAATACGCTGGCCGAGAATGCCCGTAAATATACTCCGGAAGGCGGATGGGTAAAGGTTTATGCCCGCTCTGCCGACAGTTATGTGGAGATTTCTGTGGAAGACAACGGCCGCGGAATTTCCAAGGAGGATGTGTCGCAGATGATGGATGAAAAAGTGTATGATTCCAGTCAGATTGGCATGAAGAATGCAGACGACCTGGAAGATTTGAAAAAAAACAAGGGCAGCGGCTTCGGATTAATGAATTGCAAGGGTATTATCGAGAAATACAAGAAGATCAATGCGCTGTTTCATGTCTGCACCTTTTCTGTTGAAAGTGAGTTGGGCAAAGGAAGTCGTTTTTATTTCCGCCTGCCATTGGGAGTGAGGAAAGTGATGACGGTGCTGCTGGCTGCATTGCTTCCCTGGGGGCTTAGTTCCTGCACTCCTTCTGCTTCGTCTGCCGGTGAGGCGCTGGAGGAGTCACTGGTTTTGATGCCCGATTCTTCGTATGAGGATTTGCTGGATGCGGCATCTGACCTTGCCAATGATGCTTATTTTGCTAATGTGGATGAGAATTACGAACAGGCATTGCAATATGTGGATTCGGCTATGAAACTGCTCAACGAGCATTATGAACTCTATTCGATCAGCCCGCAGCCGCATCATGAGATGAAGCTGGTCGGGGAGGGCGTGCCTGCCGAAATCGGGTGGTGGAATGAGCTTTTTGATACGGATTATCACGTTATATTGGATATCCGAAATGAGGCTGCAGTGGCCTTCCTGGCTTTGAAGCAGCTGGAAGGGTATGATTACAACAATGCGGCATTTACTGATTTGTATAAACTGCAAGGAGAAGATAAGACACTAGAAACCTACTGCCGCCAGTTGGAGCGGTCTAATATCAACAAGACGATTGGTATTATTCTGTGTTTTGTCCTGTTGTTCGTCTTGCTGGTTGGCTACTATTTTCTGTATATGCGCAAAAGGATGCTGAACCGGCTTAATCTGGAGCAGGTGCTTGATATTAATCAGAAAGTGTTTGCAGCCTCTCTTCTAAGACCGCAGGAAAAAGAAGATGAAGAAGCGCTGCAAAAGGAAGAAAACACGCTGAAGGAGATTCCCAGACAGATTGTGTGTGCGGCATTCAGTGCAGTGGATGAATTGCTTGGTGTCGACCGGATGGGCATTGCCGTATACAATGAGGCTGCCCGTTCGCTGGAGTATGCTTCGTATCCGGAGCAGCCGATGCCTGATATGGTGCAGCAAAGTTTTGATTCGGAAGAGTTTCTCGTTCAGCATCCTTTTCTGGCCATTCCGCTGAAAGTGGAAGTGGCCCATGAGCACCGGTGTGTCGGTGTGCTTTATCTGGAACGCCGGGGAGAGTCTGAGCAGATTACCGATCGGCTGCTGTTTGAACTGGTGGCCCGTTATGTGGCCATTGTTGTGTTTAATGCGGTGATGAAAATGGCTACGCAGTATCGAGACATTGAGTCGGCACATGAGGAGGCCCGTAGAGCCTCCTGGGAAGACAGCATGCTGCATGTACAAAATATGGTGCTCGATAATTGCCTTTCCACCATCAAGCACGAAACGCTGTATTATCCGAATAAAATCAAACAGATTGTGGGGCGTCTGACCACGCAGGCACTCACTGCGGAAGAGGAATTGGAGGCGGTCAATGCGATGATTGAACTGATAGAGTATTACAAGGGTATTTTTACGATTCTGAGTTCATGTGCTTCCCGGCAGTTGGAGGAAGTGACATTCCGGCGGACGGTCATCCCGGTTCAGGAACTTTTTGAATCGGCAGGAAAGTATTTTAAAAAAGCAACCAGGAACCGGCCGGAAAAGATTGTGCTTCAGATGGAGCCGGCAGATGCCCGGGTGGTGGGCGATGTCAATCAGCTGCGCTTTCTGCTGGAGAACCTCATCGATGAAGCTTTGACTCTGCGCGAGGAGGGTGTGCTGCACTTGCAGGCTTTTCCGGAACAAGACTACGTTCGTTTTTCTTTTACCGATCGCCGGCGTGAAAAGAGTGCAGACGAATTGCATCAGCTGTTTTATCCTGATCTGGTCCGTATGACGGCTGGAGAGAAAGGTGTGTTGAGCGGAACGGAATATTTAATTTGCAAACAGATTATTCGGGATCATGATGAATTTGCCGGACGCAGGGGCTGTCGTATCAATGCCGAGCCGGCTGCCGAAGGCGGGTTTACTGTTTATTTCACAGTGCCCCGACGATAAAATGAAAACACATAAAAGTAAGAAATAGAGACATGGAAGAACAGAAATTTAAAGTGATTATTGTTGAAGACGTCAAACTTGAATTGAAAGGAACGGAAGAGATTTTCCGTCATGAAATACCCAATGTCGAGATTATTGGGACGGCGATGAGCGAGAAGGAATTCTGGCCTTTAATGGAGGCTCAGCTGCCCGATCTGGTTTTGCTCGATCTGGGCTTGGGGGGCTCCACCACCATCGGTGTGGATATCTGCCGCACGATTTTTAAGCGTTATCAAGGTGTTCATGTGCTGATTTTCACGGGGGAAATTTTGAATGAAAAGCTGTGGGTGGATGTGCTGGATGCCGGTGCCGACGGTATTATTCTTAAAACCGGCGAACTGCTTACGAAGACTGATGTGCAGGCGGTGCTTGACGGCAAGAAACTGGTGTTCAATTATCCCATTTTGGAGAAAATTGTGGAGCGTTTCAAGAAATCGGTTATCAATGATGCCAAACGGCAGGAGGCGGTTATCAATTATGATATTGATGAATATGACGAGCGCTTTCTGCGCCATCTGGCATTGGGATACACCAAGGAAATGATTGCCAACCTCAAAGGGATGCCTTTTGGCGTTAAATCGCTGGAAAAACGGCAGAATGATTTGATAGGGCGTCTTTTTGCTGATGGCGAACGGGTGGGGGTAAATGCTACTCGTCTGGCGGTGCGTGCATTGGAATTGCGCATTATCGATTTGGACAATTTGGAAGCTGATGAAGAGTAAAACAAAATGGCGCATGCCTCATCCGGCTACCATGTTTATGCTCCTCACAATCATGGTGGTTTTCCTGTCTTGGATCTGTGACATCTATGGATTGAAGGTTACATTGCTGCAGACAGGAGAAGAGGTGCGTGTGCAGAGTTTGCTGAGTCCGGAAGGCATCCGTTGGTGGTTGAGAAACTCAATCAAGAATTTTACCGGCTTTGCTCCATTGGGCATGGTGATTATAGCTATGTTTGGCTTGGGGGTGGCTCGTCATGCCGGGTTTATTGATGCTTGCATTCGCATCGGGATAGGTAACCGTGAAAAAAAACACAAGATAGTGTGGTGGGTCATTGCTTTGGGCTTGCTTTCGAATGCTATCGGTGACGGTGGGTATATCATATTGCTTCCGATTGCCGCCATGCTTTTTCAGTGGGTAGGCATGCATCCTTTGGCAGGTATGATTACTGCTTATGTGTCTGTGGCTTGCGGATACAGTGCCAATATTGTGCTGAGTACGATGGATCCGCTGTTGGCACATACCACCCAAGAGGCTGCTTTGGCGCAGACAGGTTATCAGGGAAATACGGAGCCGCTATGCAACTATTTTTTTATGAGTGCTTCAACAGTTCTTATCGCGGTCATCATTTATGTGATTACGCAAAAATGGCTTCTCCGCAAATTGGGTGCTTATACGGGTGACGTGAAAACTGAAGTGTATCGTCCGCTTTCCCGTAAAGAGCGGCGAGCCTTGATGATGTCTGTCCTGGTGGCGGCCCTCTACATAGCACTTGTGCTGTGGCTCACATTCTCGCCTTATGGTATATTACGCGGGGTGAATGGCGGACTGATGCATTCTCCTTTCATTGCCGGTATTCTGTTTCTTCTTTCTTTGGGCACCGGCCTTACCGGTATGGCATATGGATTCAGTTCCGGCCGATACCGTTCCGATCGGGATGTAATAGAAGGATTGGTTGATCCCATGAAATTGTTGGGTGTTTATTTTGTGATTGCTTTTTTTGCAGCGCAGATGTTTGCTTGCCTGGAGTATTCCCATCTCGATAAATGCCTGGCCATTTTAGGAGCCGAAATGGTTTCTTCTTTTCCTGTCGCTCCGCTGGGTGCTTTGGTGCTGTTTATTCTGTTTACAGCCTGTGTCAACTTAATTATGGTATCGGCTACCTCCAAATGGGCGTTCATGTCTTTCATCTTTATTCCCATTTTTGCTCAAATGGGTATCACACCCGATGTGGTTCAGTGTGCTTTTCGAATCGGAGACAGTTCTACAAACGCTTTGACTCCTTTTCTGTTTTACATGCCATTGGTGTTGACGTACATGCGCCAGTATGATAATAGGGTGACGTATGGAACGCTGCTGAAATATACCTGGCTTTATTCGCTGGCAATTCTCGCCGTTTGGATTATTTTGTTCATCGTTTGGTTCTTGCTGAAGATTCCAGTAGGATTGTGAAAAAAAAGTTTGTTTTTTAAACCGTTGAAAATGAGTGTTTAATAAAATATTTGCAAAAAAATATCCAAAATGCTTTGGAGGTTTCGGAAAAAGCACTACCTTTGCAACCGCAAACGAGAAACAAAGGATGGTTCCGTAGCTCAGCTGGATAGAGCAACGCCCTTCTAAGGCGTGGGTCCTGCGTTCGAATCGCAGCGGAATCACAGAAGACGATTACTTCGGTAATCGTCTTTTTTTGTTGTGTATCGTTTGTTAACCAATGTTTCTGATAAACAGGGATATACACTTTAAAAAGCGAGTAGCAGTCAACATGCTGAAAGAGGCAGCAATAGGCATTATTAGCATATTTGTGTACCCTTTGTGAACCCCTTTTTATTTTGTGGTACCATTATCTCAATGATCTTTTTTTTGATTAGGCAAACCTGTAGGTTTTTGGTGCCCATATCTTTTACAGTTTAATTCAGTGCCCAAATAGCAGAAAAATGAAAGAAGTTAATCCGCAAGAAACAGCCAGAGGACGTCAATTTGAAATTTGGAAAAATGCGCCCAATCCCATGCTTACTTTTGTCAAGAAGGTAGATGTTACCCGTCTGGTGAGAATAAGTAAAAAGAAGCATCTGAAATTCAATATGCTGCTCGATTTCTGTATCGGTAAGGCTGCCCTTCAGCAAAAAGAGTTTTACCTGCTGCCGGTGGGGGATAAACTCATGCAGTTTGATAAGCTGGCCATCAACACGATGGTGAAAAACCGGTTGGGGGAGGTGAGTTCTTGTGACATCGAATTTCACGGCAGTCTGGAGGAGTATAACCGGGATTATTTGAAGTACACTGCTGACGTGGCAGCAAGTTGCACCGACCGGGATCTGTCCGAAACGTGTATGGTTATCGGTACATCAGCTATTGTTGATACTGAATTGGAATTTGGCGGAGGAATGTATAGTGGCATATTCAACAACCCTTTTATCATTTGGGGACGTTATTCGCGTCGTTTTTTCAGGTATTACGTCAATTTGTCTTTTCAGTTTCATCACACACAGATGGATGGAGCACATGCCGGGACATTCTTGAACAGAATACAGATGGAAATCAATCAGCTAAAGGTTGAGTGTTGATTTGATTCTATCTCCCGTGACTACAATCATCTCCTGAATCGTTTCGATACGATGGAATACCCGCATCGCTGGCACAAGCCTTCTACGGCCGTATGGTTTGTAAAGCCCCGGTAAATAGCTTGGGCCCGGGGCGATGACAGGATTTCCTCAAGGGAAAGCTCGAATAAATTGCCCAATGCCAGTTCTCCGTCATGATCCAAGCAGCAAGGCACTACCGTGCCGTCGGCCAGTACGCCTATCTGATTGCGCAATGCATAGCAGAAAACTTCTGGTTCATCATATGCTGCCTGTTTCGAATCGGGCCAGGAAAACATATTGTCGTGTTCGATAAACAGATTTTCAGCAAGTTTCCATCCGTCTTTTCTTTCTGTCCAGGGAGCAGGCTGATGTTGTGCTATCAACTGTAAAATAGCTTCGTTCATCTGATTGTATCCGCCTTCGTTCCATAATCGCAGGACGATGATACATCCCTTTGCAGCAGCCTCTTTGGCAAAGGTCATCACTTTGTTGATGTAGGCATCTGCATTTTTTCTGTCATTGCCTTCATGCGCATGCAGTGAAATCTGTATCTTATGAGGCAAGGCATCAAGCAGCTCTTTTTTCTGTGAAAGTAATGTACCGTTCGTAGTGAGTACGGGTATGAATCCCTTTTGTCTGGCTGTCTGGATAAATTGTGGCAGGAGAGGGTGAAGAAGCGGTTCGCCCATCAGATGAAAATACAAGAACTTGATTTTTCCTGTCAGCTTATCCGTCAGCGCATTAAATTCTGCCAGCGACATCTGACGCTGGGGGCGGCAGGTCTTGGGGCAAAACACGCAGTCGAGGTTGCAGTAGTTGGTTATTTCCAGATAGCAGCGGGTAATCATATCGGTTTTTGTTTATTGGTAGCAGGGCAAGCTTATTGCCAGGATATTTTTTGCAGACGGTCGCGGATTTCATCTCTTACTCTGCGGAATTCTTTCAGCACTTCATCGGGTGTTCCGGTGAAAGCATCCGGATCATCAAAGCCGACATGTAGCCGGTGTCTGACTTCTCCCTGGAACACAGGACACGTATCGCGTGCACCTCCACATACTGTAATCACATAATCCCACGGCTGGTCCAGATAGCGGTCTACCGACTTGGGAAAATGGTCTCGGAGATCGATGCCGATTTCGTTCATCACTTGTATGGCCAGCGGGTGAACTTCGGAGGCTGGCCGTACCCCTGCAGAATGAACTTCAAATGTTGGTTCCCATGCTTGCAGGATGCCTTGAGCCATTTGGCTGCGGCATCGGTTTCCTGTGCAAAGAATCAGTATTTTCATAAATGTAAATGTATGTTTTATGATGTATGTTCTATAATATATGTTCTATGATGAATATAATGGATTAAGCTTCCTGTGAGGGATAAAACGGACAACGCTGTCGTATACATTGGTTGTTCTGCTGTGTTCTGTTGCAGACCACTGGTTTCATCTCCATCAAGATGTGTGTTGTCTCGGCCACATAGCGGGCGGCGGCTTGCAGTGAAAGATAGGAATTCCGTTTGCAGCAGCGGGGTCCGCCTATCTTTCCGATGGCCGTCAGTGCTTGTGCGGTCATCAGATTGGCTTGTCCCCACGAATCTTGGGTGAGGGGAGTAGCTCCTGAAATAATCGACATGAACATTCCTGTGCTGACAGCAGCCCCGCAACTTCCCCAAAAGCCGCAGGCACCTCCCGGCACTTTGCGGCTGCGGGCTATCATTTCTTTCAACGCTGGAAGCAGTTCGATATTGCCTCCGGAATTGTGGTAAGCGGTGAGCAAGGCTGCTCCCACCAGTGTGTGGTGCTCCGGTCCGTGCATATGGCAGAAAGACATTGTCATCATCCGTTGAAGAATCTCTACGGGATTTTTGGAATTTTCCTTTATGCAATAGCCGAGAATGGAATCCAGTCCTTTGGTGTGACATTCATTGCACACATAATGACCGGCTACACATCGGGTTTTACTCATTTCATGGCGATGGCACAGTTCACACTCCATTTCCGTCTCCGTCTCCAGATATTCGAGCGGAGCTTTACATATCAAGCATTCTTCTTTCATTTATATCAAAATTTGGGGTAAAGATAGCAAGAATATCGTGTAAACACGCGGTATAGCTCCATTATATTTTCAGGTGAAGCGTGCTTGTCGTCTTTTTAAAATAGCAACGATAACTTTTTTCTTTCTCAAAATTAAGTGTTATCTTTGCGCCCCTGATGAAAAATAGTGTTTTATATAAATCCAATCTTAATAAATTGAACCACATTCTGTTCCTCACCTGGACAACGCGTGGTCCCAACAGGCTGCTCATGTATTTTTGAGTGTCTGATGCTGATGTGTCCAAACATCCGGCAAGAATGTCTCAGAAAGCTGTTTCTCGTATTTTTTCAACGTGATTATTTCCGGAAATCTCTGTAGCGCTATGGCTACAGACTTCGGTATGTGTCTTTCAGTCAACGGGTTGAAAGACTGTCTGTTTATCGTTCAATTTTGTCATTAAAAAACAATTACCATTTATGGAATACAAACAACACGTCAAATCATTAGTGTTATTGGGATTGCCTATCATTATCGGGCAGTTGGGAAATATCGTCACCGGACTGGCAGATACCGTGATGGTGGGGCAGCACAGCACAGACGAACTGGCAGCTGCTTCTTTCGTCAACAATGTGATTAATGCTTTTATCATTCTAGGCACTGGATTTTCGTTCAATTATACCCCCATTATCGGTGAACACATTGCCATCAACAAACGGATTGCCATCGGTGGTTGGCTGAAAAACAGCTTGATGGCCAATACCACTACCACGGCTCTGATTCTTCTTGTGCTGTTTCTTATCTATATCAATGTGGGGTATCTGGGACAACCAGAGGAACTCATGCCGCTCATCCGGCCTTACTATCTGGTGCTGATGTCTTCTGTGCTTTTTGTGATGCTTTCCAACACCTTCCGGCAATTTGTGGAAGGCATTATGGATGCTTCCATATCCATGTGGGTACTGACCCTTGTCAATGCCATCAACATTGCGGGTAATTACGTTCTTATCTACGGAAAATGCGGATTTCCGGAACTCGGACTGCTGGGAGCCGGCATCAGCACATTGCTTTCCCGCATCATTATGCTGCTGCTGTTTGTAGCCGTGTTTGTGCGTCAGGAAAAGTACAAGCCGTTCAGGAAAGGATTTCTGGTTACACCCTTTAGAAAGGCTTATTGGAAAAGGCTCAATCTGATTGGATGGCCCATTGCCTTTCAGCAAGGCATTGAGGCTGCAACTTTCTGTATTACGACAATTATGATAGGGTGGCTGGGAGGAATGGCTTTGGCTGCCCACCAGGTTGCCATTGCTGTCTCTACTGTCAGTTTCACCATTTACCTGGGATTGGGCTCGGCAGTAGCCATCCGCACCAGTATGTTTAAGGGGCTGCAGGATTGGCGAAATGTGCGTCGCGTCACACTGGCAGGCGTTGGGCTGGCCGTGCTGCTGTCCGTCACACTAAGTCTGCTGCTGTATTTATGCTGCGACACCATCGGAAGTTATTTCACGGACGATGAGGCTGTGCTGCAGATTGTAGCTATCTTGCTGCCCATTTTGATCGCTTATCAGTTTGGCGACAGCATTCAGATTGTGTTGGCCAATGCGTTGAGAGGGCTCAGCGATGTAACCTCTATTATGGTTATCTCGTTTGTGGCCTATTTCATCATAGCCATACCGGCTGGATATGCCATTGCGTTTTTCCTCGATAAAGGGATAGCAGGTATTTGGCTGTCTTATCCCATAGGTTTTACCTGCTCTGTTATCTTGCTGGGTATGAGAGCTTATCGGGTGATGAAACAGTAGTGATTACCCCTGCTTCTAATTAGGCATTTCGGGTAATTCACTCATGGGTAGAAGCCGTGCTGGCAGATAAGGGAGACAAAGTAAAACAATCCCTTCGCCGCATCGCATGGCTACGTGAGCCTGCAGGTCCAGCGGGTCTTGGTTGAGGGCGATGAGCTCAGTATTTTTCAGCAGGTGTGAGTCCGCGTCCTATTTCAAGCATGTCCATGTCGTTGTAGTGACCTTCACCGGCGTAAGCTGCGAGATAGAGGTTCTTGTCAATGATATATTTCACCGATTCCCATGCCGGATAGATGTCTGCACTGATGCGCCATGAGCGGGTCAGCTCGTCTAAATCCAGTTGCTGTCCGGCACTGCAGTAGTCTATTCTCTTCGTTACAGCTATGTTAAAAGAGTGTGTTGAATGCTGTGTTGTATCGAAACATTCCTTGTTTTTCAAGAGTAAGGCTTTATTTAAAATGCACGGGTGTATTGAAAAAATGATTCAGTTTTGCAAATTATTCAGGCTGAAATTTGGCGCTATTTACGAAGAAATAACAAATGTTATTTTGATTTCAAAAAAATCAAAAATAGTAAATAGGGTTGTGAGTTTATGAGATATGATTTATTTTTGAGCGAAAAACAACTAAAAACACATTTAAAGTTATGAAAAAATTAATTCTATTTTTTGCAATTTGTATTGCAGCAACTAACCTTTTCGCTCAAACCGACCCGAACCAAACCAAGAAAGAAGGTAACGACGCATTCAACGCTAAAAACTATGCCGTGGCTTTTGCTAAATTCAGTGAATATTTGAAGCAGACTAATAATCAGGACTCTGCTACTGCCTATTATTGTGGTATTGCTGCCAATGGCGTGAAGAAATATGCTGAAGCGGTTACTTATTTCGATATTGCTATTCAAAAGAAATTCAACACGGCCAATGCTTATGCCCGTAAAGCGCTGGCTTTGGAAGTACTGAAGAAGAAAGATGAATATGTGGCTACACTGGAGGCTGGTCTGAAGGAATTCCCCACTAACAAGACAATGATCAAGGAATATACTTTCCATTTCCTGAAAGAAGGATTGGCAGCTCAAAAGGCTGGTAAGCTGGATGTGGCTGAAGACTGCTTCAAGAAAGTGATTACTTTTGATCACAAGAAGAACAAAACAAACGCATTGTATAGCTTGGGTGTTTTGTGCTACAACGACGGTGCTAACATCTTGAAGGTAGCTGCTCCTTTGGCTAATTCAGATGCTGACAAGTATGCTGCTGAGAAAGCAAAGGCTGATGCTCGCTTCAAAGAAGCTGTAGAATACTTGGAAGAAGCTGCTAAGGTGTCTCCTGAAAATGCCAACGTGAAAGCAATGCTTCCTCAAGTGAAAGAAGCGATGAAATAATCGTTGAGTCTGCATAGAGAGATTCTATTGCGTAAGCGACTCTAGTTCATTAGGTAAAATTATAGATTTGTGCAGTTCGGCAGGAGCATTCTTGCTGAACTGCTTTTTTATGGGGGCAGCTTACAGGGCAGGAATGTCTTTTTTTACTTTTACGTTGTTTTATTGTTTTACTTTTCACTATTTTTGTGGGGTAGAATATCGTTTTTAGATTACTAACTATGCGTTTATATACTAAAGAGGAGTCCGTAAAGCGGATGAATGAACTGGGGGCTTTGCGCCGCCCTTTTATTTTTGTAATCAATTATAATCAGGATGCCTCGTATATCGAGGAGCCGGATGCGGTGGATAGCGCCGAGCTGCTGTTTGATTTCAATGGCTACAGCAACGCAAGGGAAGCCGCTCTTAGCGGAGCGGATGTGGTGCACCCGGCCTCTGTCGTTTCCTGGCAGACCTATCCCGAATCGTTTGATTCTTATCAGCGGTCGTTCCAAATTGTGCGCAATCACATCCTGGCGGGAAACAGCTTCCTGACCAACCTGACTTGTGAGACTCCGGTGGAAACCAATCTGACACTGAAGGTTATCTACGAGCGCTCACACGCCCTGTATAAGTTGTGGGTGAAAGATGCGTTTACCGTCTTTTCTCCGGAAATCTTTGTCCGCATCAAGAACGGGGTGGTCTATTCTTATCCGATGAAGGGGACGATAGATGCCTCTCTGCCCAACGCTGCCCAGAGTCTGATGGAGGATGAAAAAGAGGCTGCCGAACATGCCACCATTGTAGATTTGATTCGCAATGATTTGAGTATGATAGCCGACCGGGTGCATGTGTCGCGCTACCGTTACATAGATACGCTGCATACCAACCGAGGGGATATCTTGCAGACGAGCTCGGAGATTCAGGGTGTCTTGCCGGCCGATTTTTATCCTCAGTTGGGCACTCTCTTGTTCCGTCTGTTGCCGGCTGGTTCTATCACGGGAGCTCCCAAGAAGAAGACAACGGAGATTATTCAGCAAGCTGAAACGTACGAACGCGGCTTTTACACGGGCATCATGGGCTATTTTGACGGAGAGAATCTGGACAGTGCGGTCATGATTCGTTTCGTGGAGCAGCGGGACAATCATCTTTTCTTCAAGAGCGGCGGTGGAATTACTTGTCAGAGCGATGCGCTGAGTGAATATAACGAAATGAAACAGAAGGTATATGTGCCGATTTATTGAGTCGATACGGATAGAAGACGGCAGGATTTGCCGGTTGCGTCAGCACACGGAGCGCTGCAACCGTACGCGCGCTGCTTTTTGGAAGGAGGAGCCTCCTGTTGATTTGAAGCAGGTGGTTGCCGTGCCGTCTGAAAAGGGGATTTTCAAGTGCCGCATTGTTTATGGCCGGGAGATAGAGGAGGTAACTTACACTCCCTATCAGATGCGGCAGGTGAACACGTTGCGTCTGGTGGTGGATGATGCCGTTGACTATACCTATAAGAGTACGGACCGGGAGGGGTTGAACCGCCTCTATGCCCGGCGCGACGGGGCTGATGATGTGCTGATTGTGAAAGACGGGCGCCTGACGGATACTTCCATCGGCAATGTTGCCTTTTTTGACGGGCAAAAATGGTATACTCCGTTGCACCCCTTGCTCAAGGGCACCATGCGGGCCTTTTTGATTGAGCATCAGGTGATAGAAGAGAAGGACATACTTGTGGCCGACTTGGGACGTTATTCTGAAATAATGATTTTTAATGCAATGATCGACTGGGGAAGTCTTTGTTTACCTGCAGATAATCTTTATGGGGTACTATAACTTCTTTTAACCACAAAAAAGGTTTAGACTTGTGAACATTTCTCTTTTTTCAGCTGTTATCATAGTGTGTTTTTCATAGTATTAGATATAAGATTAATTAAAAAAGATGGTACTTCACTTGTGAAAGCCTAAGTACGTCAGGACAGAAGAGTCTGTTTTTTTGATGAATGTGTTTGGGAGGGTGTGTCGCGTAAACGATACACTCTCTTTTGTTTTTGGGCCTGGAGGGAATGTGCTGCCGTGTTACAGCCGAAGGCTTGTGTAGCGTATCGGGCATGGTGTGACGATTCGTTACAAAATTAGTTTTTAAACTTTTCGGAGAAAAGAAATTAAAGCCGTATCTTTGCGCTCATGACTGCTGAAGATATTTACAAAACAATTGCTGAACCTGCGGAAGGCATATATACCGAGAAGCGGAGTAAGTTTATCGCCATCGCACTTCCGGTGCGAACGCTTGGCGAGGTAAAGGCGCATCTTGAAACGTATCAGAAGAAGTATTATGATGCTCGCCATGTGTGCTACGCCTATATGCTCGGATCGGACCGGAAAGACTTCCGTGCCAACGACAACGGTGAACCTTCCGGTACAGCAGGAAAACCTATATTGGGTCAGATTAACTCGAATGAACTAACGGATATCTTGATTATTGTGGTCCGCTATTTTGGCGGGATTAAGTTAGGCACCAGCGGCTTGATTGTCGCCTATCGTGCTGCAGCGGCTGAGGCCATAGCTGCAGCGACTGTGATTGAGAAAACGGTGGATGAGGATGTGTCTGTGATGTTTGAGTATCCGTTTATGAATGATGTGATGCGCATTGTGAAGGAGGAGGAGCCGGAAATTCTGGAGCAGGCGTATGACATGGATTGTAGTATGACATTGCGTATCCGCCGTTCGATGATGCCCAAGCTGAGAGCACGGCTCGAAAAGGTGGAAACGCTGCGCTTCACCGGTGAGGAGGAAGATACCCCCTGGTGATGGCATAAAGTAACAAAAAGGTAATATAAAGAAGCAAAAATATATGGCATTTGAAGCAACAAAAAGAGAATGGTGTGAACTGTATACTTTCTTCCGCCTGCTGGCAGATGGAAAAGTAGTGTTGGGTACGGAAGAAGCGAAAGCCGGAGAGACGAGTTGGCCTGTAGCGATGATTCAGCGTGAGGAGCACGACGGTCCGCGGCGATATTACATTGAAGAGGATGTAATACGCATGGAAAATGAAGCGGGGGTGAAGTCGATGCCGCGTGAAGATTTCGGTGTGGTAGCCGATTTGATTTTGCAGGCTGTCAAGGCTTCTCCGGTCAATGATGTGATGTCGCCCGATGGGGTGGAAGAGTTTCTGGATGAGGCCAATATCTTCGACCTGGAGGCGAAGACCGACGACCGTACAGACTTCTCCGTTGCTTTCTGGAATGCCGAGGCTCCGCTTGCGGGTTTCAACGTACGTTCTCGCTTGAGCGCCATGAATCCTTTGCTCGACGGGGGACGGACGGCTAATTTGAAGCTCGAGCAGAGCGGCATCAAGTTTGCTACTCCCACGGTAAACAAAATCAATGCTTTGCCCGAATCGCCCAATGAAGTGGCCGAGCGCATGATGATGATTGAGCGGCTGGGCGGTGTGCTGAAGTATTCGGATGTGGCCGATCGGGTGTTCCGGAGCAATCTGCTGATGATTGATTTGCATTTCCCTCGTGTGCTGGCCGAGATGGTGCGTATTATGCACTTGGATGGCATTACGCGTGTGAGCGAACTGACAGAGGTTATCAAGCAGATCAATCCGCTGAAGATTAAAGACGAACTGATCAACAAGCATCGCTTCTATGAATTTAAAGTGAAGCAGTTTCTGATGGCGTTGGCCTTGGGCATGCGTCCGGCCAAGATTTACAACGGGCAGGATTCGGCCGTGGAAGGCATTCTGCTGGTGGATGGCAGCGGAAAGGTGATTGGTTATCATAAGTCGCAGAAGCAGGTGATGGAAGATTTCCTTTTCCTGAATTCGCGTTTTGAAAAGGGTTCGGTGGACAAGGATAAGTACGGTTTTCTGGAGAAAGAAAACGGGGTGTATTATTTCAAGCTGAATGCTAAAATCGGGCTGGTGAAACGCTAGTTCTGTGCAAATTAGTATATCGTCGTACAAAATAGAATGAGGGTTTATCAAACCCGTTTTTATATATAGGAGAGGACAGGATGAAAACAAATGAAGTTTTGGAAAATATCAAGGCGCGTCGCAGTGTACGGGCCTATACCGACCGTCAGCTGTCAGAAGAAGACCTGATGGCCATTGTAGAAGCAGGTGCCTATGCACCCAACGGGATGCATTACGAGACGTGGCATTTTACGGCTATTCAGAATCAGGACAAACTGGCGGAACTGAATAAGCACATCAAAGGGGCCTTTGCCAAGAGTGAGGATGCACGTTTGCAGGAGCGCGGTCATAGTGAAACATACTGCTGCTATTATCATGCACCTTCACTGGTGATTGTATCCAACGAACCGACCCAATGGTGGGCTCCGATGGACTGTGCGTGTGCCATTGAAAATATGTTTTTGGCGGCGCAGTCGCTGGGCATTTCTTCCTGCTGGATTAATCAGCTGGGCACTACCTGCAATGATCCTGAAGTGCGTGCTTTTATCACGTCATTGGGGGTGCCTGAGCATCATCAGGTATATGGCTGTGTTGCTTTGGGCTATGCCGATCCTCAGGTGTCTTTGAAAGAAAAGCACATCAAGGAGGGCATTGTAACCTTGGTGAAGTAAAGAGAAGAATCATTCACCGGTTTTTCGGGTGAATGTCTTATAGAGTATCTTGCAGAATATTTGCAGAGTATCTTGCAGAATGTCTTATAGAAAATAACCCCTGCCGCATCCGTTGGCAGGGGTTATTTTTATTGTTGCTTTCTGATTGTTTTCTTGTTATTATCTTTTTCTAATTCTACAGCTACTATCTAATTTTACATCAGCTCTCTAAATTGCAAGGTACTCTCTCTGTTTCTACAGGTACTTCCTGATTTTACAGCTGTTTTCTATTATTTAGTAGCAGCATAAAATCAGTCGAATGTGCCGTAGCGGGTAGGCAGCAACTTGCGGTCGCCCAGTGTGTTGTCTACACGTGCCACGTTGACCCAGAACTTGTTTTCACGCACACTTTCAATCGGGTAGGCAGCTTTTGCACGGGTGTATGAGTGCTCCCAGTTGTCGTTCACAATCTCATACTCGGGGTGAGGTGCATTAATCAGCACATTGTCTTCCTTGTCGGCTTCCCCGTTCTTCACCTCTTCAATTTCCTTCCAGATGTTGAGCATCACATCCACGAAGTTGTTCAGCTCGGCTAAGCTTTCGCTTTCGGTAGGCTCAATCATCAGAGTGCCGTGCACAGGGAAGGAAAGCGTAGGCGCATGATAGCCGTAGTCCATCAGGCGTTTGGCGATGTCATTTTCGGAGATACCCGTTTCCTCATGAATTTTGCGGCATTCCAAAATCATTTCGTGTCCCACGAAGCCGTTGGCTCCCCGGTAAACGATGCCGTAAGTGTCCTTCAGACAGGCTGCCAGGTAGTTGGCGTTGAGGATGGCTGCTTTCGTGGCATTCGTCAAGCCTTCAGCACCCATCATGCGGATGTATCCGTAGGTGATGGGCAAAATACCTGCACTGCCAAATGGAGCAGAAGCTACCTGGTTCTGCGTGTTGCAGAAGATGCTGTGTCCCGGGAGGAAAGGCACCAGATGTTCGGCCACACAGATAGGACCCACACCCGGACCGCCACCGCCGTGAGGCGAAGCGAATGTCTTGTGCAAGTTGAGGTGGCACACGTCTGCACCGATGAATCCTGGGTTGGTGAGCCCCACCTGCGCATTCATGTTGGCACCGTCCATATATACTTGCGCGCCGCAGGCATGGATGATGCGGCAAATTTCCTTGATTTCCGTTTCGAAGATACCGTGTGTAGACGGATAGGTAATCATCAGCGCAGCCAGGTCGTCTTTGTTTTCTTCGGCTTTGGCTCGCAAATCGTCCATGTCTACATTGCCATGTTCATCGCAGGCACAGGTCACCGTGGTGAATCCTGCCTGGACAGCTGAAGCCGGGTTGGTGCCGTGGGCAGAGGCCGGAATCAGAATCTTGTTGCGGTGTCCCTGTCCGATATGTTCCAGGTAAGCCCGGATAACGCGCAGTCCGGTATATTCGCCGGCAGCACCCGAGTTGGGCTGCAGGCTCACACCGGCAAATCCGGTGATGATTTTCAAGTCTTCACTTAAGTTGTGAATCAGTTCGCGATAGCCGGCAGCCTGGTCTTCGGGCACCAGCGGGTGCATTTCCATAAATCCGGCACAGCTCAGCGGAAGCATTTCAGCTGCGGCATTCAGCTTCATGGTGCACGATCCCAATGAAATCATCGAGTGAGTGAGGGAAATATCTTTGCGGTCCAAACGCTTGATATAGCGCATCATTTCCGTTTCCGTGTGATACTTATTGAACACTTCGTGCGTGAGGAAGGAAGAGGTGCGCTTCAGCGACGGCCGAATGATGCACTGTTCAGCAATGTCTTCTATTTTCTGATAATCTTTTCCTGCGGCAATGGCAAAGATGGAAAGCAGCGTACTTGCTGCAGCGATATCAGTGGTTTCGTCAATGCTGAAACCCACATCGCCGTTGTCATAATAGCGCAGATTCACTTCTTTGCTCAAGGCAATGGTGCGGATCTGCTGGGCCGACAGCTGTCCGGGCAGTTCAAAGCGTAGGGTGTCAAAATATTGCTCATTCAACTGGCGATAGCCGAATTTCTGTACTTCTTTGTCCAGATAGACCGCAATGCTGTGGATGCGGGAAGCAATGTTGAGGATGCCTTCCTGTCCGTGATACACCGCATAGAATCCGGCCATCGTGGCAAGCAGGGCCTGGGCCGTACAGATGTTCGATGTAGCCTTTTCGCGTTTGATGTGCTGCTCACGGGTCTGCAGCGCCATCCGGTAGCACAGCTTGCCGTATTTATCTTTCGACCATCCGATGATGCGTCCCGGCATATTCCGCTTGTACTCATCGCGGGTAGCGAAATAAGCAGCCGACGGACCGCCATAAAACATCGGTGTACCCAGTCGCTGGCTGCTTCCGAACACGATGTCTGCTCCCCATTCTCCCGGAGGAGTGAGCAGAGCCAGACTGAGGATGTCGGCTGCCACCGCCACTTTGCAGTCTGCTTCGTGAGCTTTTTGGGTAAAGGCAGCATATTCCTCTGCACTTCCGCTCGCATTGGGATACTGCAGCACGCAGGCAAACACGTCGGGAGTAAATTCAAATTCGCTGTATTTTCCCACGCGCAGTTCGATGCCCTGGGGCACAGCCCGGGTGGTCATCACAGCCAGTGTCTGAGGGAAAATCTGCTCGTCTACAAATACCACGTTCACTCCGGCTTTCTGCTGGGCGCGTGAACGCAGGCTGTACATCATGGTCACCGCTTCTGCAGCAGCCGTACCTTCATCAAGCAATGAACAATTGGCGAGCGGCATGGCAGTGAGGTCACTGATGACAGTCTGGAAGTTCATCAATGCTTCCAGGCGGCCTTGGGAAACCTCAGTCTGATAAGGTGTGTAAGAAGTGTACCATACGGGGTTTTCAAACACATTGCGCTGAATCACAGCCGGTGTAATGGTGTTATACCATCCCTGACCGATGTAGGTAGTAAACAGTTTGTTCTTGCTTGCCAGCGATGAGATGTGCTTGGCAAATTCATATTCCGTCAACGGGGCATTCAAACCCAACGGCTCTTTTAAGCGGATGTTGGCGGGAATGGTTTGATCAATCAGTTCATCCAGCGACCGTACGCCTATTTTCTGGAGCATCACGGCTGTGTCTTGTTCATTAATGCCGATGTGACGGCATGCTAACAAATCGGTTTTCATGTTATTAGAATTTTTAGAGTGTTATCTAAAGTGTTATCTAAAATAATAGAATGCTATCTGAAAAATGGATTCTCGGCTTTTTCCACTCCGATGGTAGTGGGAGCACCATGTCCGGGATACACCACCGTTTCATTGGGCAGCACAAACAGGCGGCTGCAGATGTGCTCTATCAGTTCGTCGAAATTGCCTCCGGCCAAGTCGGCACGGCCAATGCTGCCTTGAAACAACACGTCGCCCGAAAACATGCAGTGATCGGCTTTGCTGTAATATACCAGGCTGCCCGGAGAGTGGCCCGGCACGTGAATAGCCTCCAGCTGGCTGTTGCCGAAGGTGATGATATCTCCGTCGTGCAGATATCCGCCCAGGGGCACCGGTTTTTCTTGCAGCTGGAATCCGAACATGCGGCTTTGCTTGGGAGCCTCCTCAATCCAGAACTCGTCTGCTTTGTTGGCTTCGGCCGACAGCCCGAATTCTTTCAGCATAAACGGATTGCCGAATATATGGTCTAAGTGGAGGTGGGTGTTCAGCAGATGCTTCACGTTCAGCTCGTTGCTGAGGATAAAATTCTTCAGTGTCCGCTTTTCTTCATCGTAGAAACAGCCCGGGTCAATGACCACAGCTTCTTTGGTTTCATCCCATAACACATAGCAGTTTACGGGAAACATATTAAATTCAAACCTCTTGATTTTCATGGTTTTAATGTGCTAAATCTCTAGTGACGCTAAATCTATAGTGATGCTAAATTTCTAGTGATGGTTTCATATAAAAATAAGTACGCACCGGTTAGATAGGTACGTACACCACTTTCTTCGTCTGGAAGAATTCTTCCTCGAAATTGTCGCTCAAACTGTGAATCATTGTTTTGTTTTTGAACGGCATGGTTTCGTGTTCCAATTCGCCTCCTTTCAGGCAAATCAGTCCGTTGGGCAGTGCATTCTGCTGTTTGGGTGAGATGTTCTTCTTGATGATTTTCATCAAATCAGCCAGCGGCATCACGGCACGGCTCACCACAAAGTCGAATGTATGCTTTTCCTCCTGAGCGCGGGCGTGGCGGAAGGTGACATTTTTCAGACCGATGGCTGTGGCAACTTCAGTGGCCACCCGCACCTTCTTTCCGATGCTGTCTACCAGGTGGAAATGTGTGTCGGGAAACAAGATCGCCAAGGGAATACCCGGGAATCCTCCGCCGGTGCCTAAGTCCATCACGCGGGTTCCGGGATGAAACTGGATCACTTTGGCTATGCCCAGCGAATGAAGCACATGATGTTCGTACAAATTCTCGATGTCTTTGCGTGAAATGACGTTGATTTTAGCATTCCAATCGATGTAAAGATCGTAGAGCGCAGCAAATTGTTTCTGCTGTTCCTCTGTCAGATTCGGGAAGTATTTCTGTATGATTTCCACTTGTTCTTTCATAAAAGTTAAATGAATCGTCGTCTTGCCGGTCGTCCGGTCAGTCATCCTGCCGGTTGTCCGGTCGGTCGTTCGGTCAGCTGTTTCTGCCAGTCATCCTGTGAGACGATGATTCTATATTAGTAAAATTAATTTTTCAAGTCTCCTAAAACAGGGCTGCTGCCTAACAAATGTTCCATCACGGCATAAGGAAGGGTCACCTTGACTGCACCCATGGCATAAGGCGTGATTTCATATACGTTGTAATGGAAAGTGATTCCTTTTTTGCTTAAATAGAAGTTTTCTGTAGGGGCAATCTCACCGGTGGAGCCGAAGCCCAAATCTTCCAATGCCTCATGCGTAGCCACCTTGTTGTCTGCCATCAGCTGGTTCCAGATCAGGTCGGTGAGCGGCTCCTTGTAGTCTCCCACGAACACATCGTCGAGGCGGAGCGGACGCATCAGAGTGAGGTCGAAGTTCAGATAGCTGGTCATGTAAACGCCATGAGCGCCTCCGGTATATTCGTTATAGTCGATGCGATACACCAGCAGATCTTTCTCGTACAGCTGCACGTGGCTTTCAACCCCCTTGTAGTAAGAGTACCATGCTCCGATGGAAGATTCGTCTTCCTTGTTCTTCTCGTCCTCCAGATACATGGGCTCCAGGTCTTTGCGATAGGTGCTGATGTAATTCTTCGTATATTGCGCCACCACTTTTTCCGGTTTTTCACCGATGTATTTTTCTCCAAAGCAGGCAGAGATGAAATACGCATTCAGCGTATCTTTCAGGGTTTCATCCGTAGACTGCACCGGATAGGCATAGTTAATGACAAGGTTGCAGGCAGGTTTGGCGGCATCTTCAAACAGATGGGCCGTTTCATTCACTTGAATGCTGTCAAATTGCAAAGCACCTGTATTTTTGCTCATCTTGTTATCACAAGAAAATAAAAAAACGCCTGCTGAAAGAAGAACTGCAAGCAGACTGACATATTGCTTTTTCATATTCTTTTTGCTGTTTGAATTAATCTTCTGTTTTAAGTTTCACTACTGACAAATATACGCAAAATTCATGAATTGCGCTAATAAAATCAGAAAAAAATCAGTAGGTTTTAGCTAATTATCTCAAAGAAAGGCTGCTTGCTCATGGTGAAAAATGATGTGGCTGAACAAATGGGAAGACGGACTTGTTAAGGGAGGGTCAATGAACGAAATAAATGAGTATAGCCATGAACAAAAATGTGAGTAGAAAGAGTGCTGTGGATGAGGATGTGAGTAGAATGCATTCCGTGGATAAGGATGTGAGTAGAAAGTGTTCCGTGCTGTTGGATGCAGGGATGGATAAACAGCGTGTGTTGTTGAGAAGAAGAGTGGCGGTGGCCTGGGTGCTGGCAGTTGTCCAGCTGTTGCTGTCTTGGGTTGTCCCCTCATGGACCATTCAGGCTTTGATTGCTGCCTTTGTGCTCTTTTGTTTGGGAAGAAGTTTTTTTGTGCAAGCTTGCAGGCAGCTCGTTCGGGGAAGGGCGGGGCTGGATGTGCTGGTAGTGCTGAGTATGACGGTGGCTTATTTTTTCAGTCTGTTCTGTTGGGCTGCTCCAGCCTTCGCGCAGGGGCCAGGAGCCGGCTCGCTTCCTTCTTACCTTGAGATAATCTCGCCTTCTTACCTTCGGATAATCTCGCTTCCTTCTTTTGAGATTGTTTCGGTGATGGTGGCAGCATTTCTGACCGGCCGCTGGATGGAAGCTTGCGGGCAAGGTCGGTTTTCGGTTACCCTTACCGACCGCATAACCAATGTCTATGTGCCTGTGGTGCTTATGGTTGCAGTGCTGGCCTTTGTGGGCTGGTCGCTTTGCGGGCAGATAGGCAATGGGGTCTTGGCAGCCGTGTCTGTTGTCATCATGGCGTGTCCTTGTGCGCTGGGAGTGGCAGTGCCGGCTGCCTTGTGGATGGGGATGGCAAAGTTCTCCCGCTTGCGGGTGAGAGTGAACCATGCGGTGGGGCTGCAGCGGTTGGGGGAGGCGGATGTAGTGGTGCTCGACAAGACTGGCACACTCACCGAAGGATGCTCAACGGTGACAGGATGGCTGTGGTCTCACTCGGAAGAGTCGTCCTGCAAAGATGTTCTTCTGGCAGCACTGATGCAGTCGGAGCATCCGCTGTCTGAAGCCGTCGTGCGTGTGATGGAAGAGGAGGAACAGATCCAGCCGGCCCAGCTGGAACATGTCGAGACGCTGAGAGGCAAAGGGATCAAAGTGAGGTGCAGAGGACAGATTTATTGGGCGGGCAATTATAAGCTTTTGCATGATTATGGAGCGAAGGTGAATAATGTGATGGCCGGTATGGTGGTGCATTATGAGAGTGGCGGAAATGAAATGGTCTATTTCGGCCGCGAGCTTGAACTGCTGGCTGTCGTGGCTATCTCCGATCCGATCCGGTTTGCGTCGTTTGATGCGGTGAAAGAGCTTCGCGATATGGGATTGGAGGTGTGCATGCTGACTGGCGACGGAGAGCGCACGGCTCATTCGGTGGCTTCTCGCCTGGGGATTGACTATTTTATAGCCGATGCATTGCCGGAAGAAAAAGCGGAATTTGTGAGCGAGTTGCAGCGGAAAGGAAAGAAAGTGGCTGTGGTAGGCGATGGGGTCAATGACAGGCAGGCATTCGCTTTGGCTGATGTCAGCATTGCCATGGGCATGAGTCCGGAAGCGCAGAAGAATCCGAAGGAGCAGCAAGTGCAGGAGGGTCAAGAAGTGCAGGAGGATCAGCAGGTGCAGAAGGGCCAGGAACTGCAGGAGGATCAGGCAATGCTGGTATTGCAGTCGCCCGACCTGCAGCTTCTTCCCGGCGCTATCCGCCTGTCAAGGCAGGTGGCCGTGCTTGTACGCCGAAATCTGTTCTGGGCCTTGATTTATAATCTGCTGGGCATTCCCGTAGCGGCCGGCATATTGTATTCCTGGGGCGAATACCTGCTGGTGTCTGCCTGGGTGAGCGGGGCACTGGTACTGTCTGTCATCAGTGTTATTATCAGTCTGCTGATAGCTGGAAAAGAGTGAAGCAGCGCATCTTCTGTGGCAGAATAATCGTTTTTCAGACCTGTTTCAGTAGCTGGAGGACGTGGCTCAGGGTGTGGCTCGGTATGTGGGCTGCAAGCGGATGTAGGTTGTAAAATAAATTTGCTTTCGCGGACGATATTTCCTGCCTCGAATCGCGTGTGTGATGAGGATGCAGGAAAGGGGTGTAGGGGAGAAATGAGCCTCTGCCGACGATTCGCTTGTGAGAGGTGCGTTACATAGCGTTACGTTACGTTACGTTACACTTTTTTTTCTCTATTTTTTGCTCCTCGGAATTCGACAAGATAGGAGTTTGTTGAAAAATATAAAATATAATCCATGGATAGAAAC
>Peterbilt_p1__coassemble_447_pt1 | contig 23292 bp, 20 predicted proteins | sample Peterbilt_p1__metabat2_high_PE_029 | metagenome-assembled genome bin Peterbilt_p1
GTGTGGCTGATGCGTGATACGAATTCGTCTTGCATTTTCAGCACTTCAGCCATCAGGGCATCTGCTTTCGCCTTGTCTGTGTCAGGAATCAGCAGGCTATTTACCAAACATTCAGCGAATAATTCGCCAGCGATATAGTTTACGTTCTTCTTAAGATCTCTTCTGCTTGCCATAATTTTTACATTTAATGGTGAATAAAAATAAATACTTGCCGTAAAGATAACCACTTTCTTTGATTTATACGAATAATTGGTGCAAAAACATGCTTGCCGGCTTGTGATTGACTTTTTATTTCTATCTTTGTCATGATAGTAAACAAGGAAAAATGAAGATGAAATCGGATGCTGACAACAGACTGATACTGCCCAATGAGGTGCTGTTTGCTGAAGTGGAAAGATGCCTTCGCGACGGATGTTCTGTTACGCTGACAGCCAAAGGAAACAGCATGTTTCCCTTTATTGTGGGCGGGCGTGATTCAGTGGTGCTGGAGCCCTCTGTAGCCTTTGCTTTGAAACCGGGAGACATTGTGCTGGCCCGACTTCCGCAGGGGGCGTATGTGCTACACCGTATTTTTTCCATTCAATCCCGGGAGATTGTTCTGATGGGGGATGGAAATGTTCACGGGAGGGAGCACTGCACGCCGGATGAGATTGTGGGTGTGGTGCGGACCATTCTGCGCAAGGGCCGGCCGGTGAGCAGCCGGGACCGTTGGGAAAACCGCAAGGTGGCTCTCTGGCGCAGGCTGCTTCCCTTGCGCCGCTATTTGTTGTTTTTCTTCCGAATGGTGTATATAAGAAAATGAATATGCGCATTATAGATGGTATAAAGTGGGTATGGGATGCTTCTTCGGGGTATCGCAAACTGATTTTACTGAGCATGCTGTGTGGAATGTTCCGCATGGCGGTGTCTCTTGCTTTTGTGTGGCTCTGTAAGTATGTAATCGATGTGGCCACTCATCAGACAGCAGGCAGCCTGTCCCACGGTATTTGTCTGATGGTGGGGTGTATTTTGCTGCAGTTGTCTCTCTCGGCTGTCAGCAGCCGCTTGTATGCGTCGACCGACGTCAGCTTGTCCAACCGGATGCGTAGCGGTCTGCTGACGCATTTGCTGAAAAGCCGCTGGAACGGGCGGGAATTGTTTCACTCCGGGGATATGCTGAACCGCATGGAGGGAGACGTGAGTGTGGTGGTTAGGATGATGGTAGGGCTGTTTCCTTCCGTGGGCATCGTGCTGAGTCAGTTGGTGGGAGCCGCAGCGTTTCTGCTGATACTCGACAGGCGTATGGCGGTTGTCATCCTGCTCATCATGCCGGTTGCTTTGGTGTTCAGCAAACTCTATATGATGAAGATGCGTAAAATTACGCGTGAGATACGCGAAACCGACAGCAGGGTGCAGAGTCACATGCAGGAGAATCTGCAACACCGCACCCTGATTGCTGCTTTGGAACGCACTCCGATGATATTGAATACGATGGATTCGTTGCAGCTTGGCTTGAAACGGCTGGTGATGCAGCGCAACTCTTATTCTGTCTTTTCAAGTGTGCTGGTGCAGGCGGGTTTTGCTTTCGGTTATGTGGTGGCTTTCTCTTGGGGTGTATATGGGCTGAACAAAGGGACGGTGACTTTTGGCATGCTGACCGCTTTCATGCAGCTGGTGGCGCAGGTGCAGCGTCCGGTTGTGGACTTGAGTAAGATGGTGCCCTCGTTTATCAACGGACTGACTTCAGTAGAACGCTTGAACGAACTGTATTCTCTGCCGCTTGAGGAGCAGGGGGCTCCGGTGCAGCTGGCGGGTCCTGTTGGTATCCGGCTGGAGCATGTCACCTTCCGTTATCCCGGCAGCGAGCGGGAGGTGCTGCATGATTTCTCACACGATTTTGCTCCGGGCAGTCTGACCGCCGTACTGGGGGAGACCGGAAGCGGTAAAAGTACGCTGCTGAGGCTCCTGCTGGCTTTGCTGCAGCCGGCAGAAGGGCGGATTCTGCTCTATGCCGGCCGGGAGGAAAGGACTGCCTCACCGCTGACCCGTGGCAATTTTATTTATGTGCCGCAGGGCAACACGCTGGTCAGCGGCTCGTTGCGTCATAACCTGCAACTCGGTAATCCGGAAGCAACTGACGAGCAGATGTATGCTGCCTTGCATACGGCAGCAGCCGACTTTGTTGCGGATCTTTCTGAGGGACTGGATACTCCGTGCGGAGAAAAAGGAGAGGGACTGAGCGAAGGACAGGCACAGCGCATTGCCATTGCGCGGGGATTGCTGCGGAGCGGAAGCATCATTCTGCTGGATGAACCGACTTCTGCGTTGGATGCCGAAACAACCCGTCTGCTGCTGCAGCGGCTCACGGAGAAGGTGGGCAGCAAGACGCTGATACTGATTACCCATCAGGAACAGACGGCCCGTCTTTGCAGTCACACTGTCCGTTTGCATTCCAGGCAGCTGTAACCGGGCGGGATGCAACAAACTGTCTGTTCGCGAAATGTCGGGTGGAACGAACACAGGCGGGCGGCTAAAAAAAAGAAAACCGATTGACAGAAGAGGTCTGTTGTTTTCTTCCGCCCATCGGTTTCGGATTGTTGGTAGCCGGTGTGAATCATTCGAAATGTATAGCCGGCAACGTGTGTGTTATTCAAGTCATATAGATATTATTTCTTCAGTAAGTCCTGCAACATCAGCGGTTCGTTGGTCGTGATGAAATCGGCCTTGTGTTCTATCAGCCAGTTCATGTTTTCAGTTTTGTCCACGGTCCATGCGTTCACCTTCAGTCCCAAACGGTGTGCTTCTTCAATCCACTCGGGATGCTTCTTCAGCACATTCTGCTGATAGTCCATACCCGCAGCCCCGATTTCCTTCAGTTCTTTGGGAGCAAGGTCGCCGTTCAAGTAATAGACCGGTGTACCTGCCGGGGCCAGCCGGATAAACTCCTTCACGGCATGCAATGAAAATGCAATATACTCCATGCGTTCCTCCAGTCCCATTTCCTTCACCATTTCCACGATTTTCTGTACAGCCTTCGTTTCCCGTTTCTTGGTGCGGTGCGATTTCAGTTCCAGGATCAGGCGTGTATTGCCTTTCTTGCCTGCTTCCAGATACTGCCGCAAGCTGGGCAAATTTTCCCCGTTGGAAAGTTTCAGTCCGGTGAGAGCCTTGCTCGAAGTCGTTTCCATCGGCCGCATCTTGTACACCGGGTCGTGGTTGACCACCAGTTCGTTGTCCTTGGCGAGCCACACATCGAATTCAGAACCGTAGCAGCCTATCGAATCTGCTTTGGCTAAAGCAGTGAGGCTGTTTTGTGATGAACCTTCCGTGCGCCAGAAGCCACGGTGAGCGATGACTTGTGTAGTCTGCGCCTGCATATAGCCGGATAGCATTAGAAAAGCCGAAGCCCACATCCATTTCTTTATATTTATTTTCATTTTCATTTCCATTTTCATTTTCCTTTCATATCTTGGTTTTTCTTATCTTCAGTTTTTTCTTATTTTGTTTTCCAAAAGCGCATCAAAAATAGGAAAAGAATGACAACTGGTCCTGTTTTGATGGCAGATTTGCATTAAAATGGGAGAATTAACCCTATTTCTGTGAAAGTTCTGTTACATTTACCATCCTTTTCGGCTCGTTCGCAGCAATTCTGATACCAAACTTTTCAATGCGTTCCTCCATCATCCCTGGAGGCATGAAGGTGAGCAGGGTCTGCGTGACGGTGTTGAGCATCCGTTCGCGCACATAATCTTCTTTGATGTAGAGCGAGACGCGGCGTTGCGACAGGTAGTCGCCGTCGATGCGGCGCACATTTTCCCGCTGCTTTTCTGTGAGGAACTGCAAGTGCATTTCCGGAATGATGGTAAAGCCGTCGTTGGCATCTACGATGCGGACTAGCGTATCGATGCTTCCGGCCTCATAGATCCGCTTCCCTTTCGCACGTGCCTTGCAGAAACTGAAGGCACTGTTGCGCAGGCATTGTGCCTCTTTCATGATCCACATCTGCTCATGTTCCAGATTCTCGGGCTTGAACACAGGCAGCTTCCGCCAGCAGTTTTCCGACAGATACACCCAGAACCGTTCAGTATAGAGTGGAATCTCCCAGATGCCTTGCCGGGTGTTTCCGCTGATTGCAATGCCGGCATCCAGTTGGCCGTTTGCCACAGCCTCCAGCATGTTTTCAATTTTCATGTCGGCAATGCTCAGCTCCACTTGCGGATATTGGGCTGTGTAGTGTTTTACAAACTGCGGAACAATGTATGGAGAGATGCTGGGAGCGATGGCAAGCGACAGTGAACCGATTGTTTCGCCTTTGTATTCGGATACAAACTCGTGGATGCGCTCTATCTCCTGGTTGGCCTTTTCGGCTTGCCGGATGATTAACTCCCCGGCTGCAGTGGGTTTCACATTCTTGTTGCTCCTTTCAAAGATGCGCACGTCCAGTTCCTCTTCGAGTTTGAGCAGCATTGCGCTCAGAGTGGGCTGGGTGACTCCCAGTTCTTCTGCAGCCTTGGCAAAATTCCGGTGCCGGTCGATGGCAATAATGTATTTCAGTTGTTGTATAGTCATAGTGGATAAAGATTATCTATGCAAAGATAGAAAATATCGTTTGTTGAAGTGAACATACCACCTTAAATTTGCATTCAGAATAAGAAAAGAAAGTCTCTCTTCCGAGCAGAAGACGAAACCTCTTGTATTGCGGGAGGCCGTTGCCGTCGGTGCGGAGACAGTGCTTTTCAGAATCAACAGTAAGTTTCATTTTAAAAACAGAAAGTTATGGAAAATATCAAGAATTATCTGGAACACTTGAAAGGATATGATTATACAGGCAAAACTCCCGTTGTGATTGACTTTTATGCCACTTGGTGCGGTCCCTGCCGCAATCTGGCACCATCTATCGAGCGCCTGGCTTCCGAATACGAAGGGCGTGTGAAAGTGCTGAAAGTCGATGTGGACAAAAACCAGGCTTTGGCTGAGGCTGCCCGTATCATGAGCATCCCCACTTTGTTCTTCATCGACCTGGATGGCAACATCGAACGGGTAGTAGGCGGAATGCCTTATGCCGCTCTGTCCGAAAAGACCTCTCATTTGTTAGGGTAATATAGGGGAAGCAATCGTTGATGAGTCCACCGCCGGTCCGTTGTGTTCCGGCGGCGGATGATGCTTTTCTTACGTGCTCTGCGCAAAAAAAAGTTCGCAACCCTCCAGGCTGGGAGTTGCGAACTTTTTTAGTAGGGCAGTGATACGGATCAGTTGAAGATATATCGTACGCCGATTTGTATCTGCCAGCAGTTGGCGCTGTTTTTTTGGTAAGAGAATGTTTCTTTAGGGAAGGTTTTCTTGCCGTCTACCGTAGGCATGTAGAGCGAGTAAGTCGGTACATTATCCGCTGTTACTCCTTCATATTTCAGCAGACGTCCGCTGTTTACCGGAATTTGCGTTACTCCCCAGGTGCTTTTCAGCAGATTGCCGATGTTGAAGAAGTCCAGCGACACTTGCAGGGTGTTAATTGTTTTTCCTGCCTTTACGTGAAAGTCCTGCACAAGTTTCAAATCCACCTGATTCACCCATGGATAGCGGGCAGAATAGGCTTCGGCATATTCTCCTTTATGTTTTTTCAGATACGAATCCTGGTTCATAAAATTCCAGAACGCTTCAGCCTGCTCTGCTGCTGAAACACCGTTCTTTTCCACAAAAGTTAGCTCTTCCTTGCTTTTCGGGATGTAAATCAGGTCGCGGTTCACTCCATCCTGATTCATGTCGCCGTCATACATATATGAATAGTTGCCAGGATTATAGCCCGAGTAATACAGGCTTACAGTGGTGGCAAAGTGCTTGCCGTAGTTGAACTTGTATCCGAAAGAAGCAATGACTCTGTTGGGTGTGAGATACTGCGAGTTGTGCAGTTTCAGATGATTGCCTCCGTCTACCGTCGGCGTGTTCTGCCACAGTTCATAAGGCTGTGCACCCGGGTTGCCGGAGATTTCTTTGGAAGCCATGTGCGTGTATCCCAACATCACATTCATGTTCTCTATCGGGTTCATATTTAGGGTTGCATTGAAACTGTAGCTGTGTCCTTTATGGGTGTTGCCGAGCAGATAAGCGCCCGACATGGACGGAACCACACGGCTATCCCTCGAGCCCGGGTATTGATACCGTTTGTCGGGACCGTTGAAGGTTGACATTTTCGGATCAGACAATCCGATTACATTGACATTTTGCTGCACCACGGCATGGATGTTTTTGGAATAAACACCTTCCAGGGTCAGGCCGGCATTGAAAGGCAACGGCAGCTTGATGTCTGCAGCCAATGTGCTTTTCCAGATTTGCGGCAGTTTGAAATCCGGATCAATCCCGGCCACTGCGCCTGGAACTTTCTCTACAGCAGTTTGCGGAAAGTGTTCGGGCAGCAGTTTCATGACTTCCTCTTTCGTGCGCACACCTCCGGCCAGGCGGGCCAAGACGTCCGGGTCGGAGAGGGTGACGGTGTTCTGAAGCATACCGCTGTTGGTCGGCATGTTGGTGAAGAACACAAACGGCATCCGTCCCGTAAAAATACCGGTTCCTCCACGCAGACGCAGACGATTGTCACCCAACACGTCCCAGTTGAAGCCGATACGGGGAGAGAACAGCACTTTCGTACCCGGCCATTTGCCGGTGTTGATTGTTGCTCCGTCGGTGAATTTCAATGCCGATACCTCCTTGTTTTCCTGTAAGTCGTTCAGGTAGGTCGGGATGTCGATACGCAATCCGGCAGTCAGTTTTACATTGCGGCTGATGTTCCATACATCCTGAAGATAGGCAGAATACTGGCCAAAGGACAGCTCAGCCTTCGGCTTGTCATTGCCGCCATAACCGTAGGTAAGTGCATACAGAGCAGGGGCGGCTCCGTTCTTGAAATCTTCCAGGCTGTTGTACCGGTAGTAGCCCAATCCGAAAGACATGAACGAATTGCTCACATACTGATGCTCGTACGACAGTCCGGCAGTAATGGCATGCTTGTCCAGATTCCACGAGAAGTTGTCGGTCAGTGTCCACACCTTATTGGCCACGGCATTATTGTAGGTATAGAGCTCATAGCCGGCTGTCATAAACATATCGCCGTCTTTGAGTATGTCGATCATCGGGAAAGGGGCCGAATCGGAGGCACGTTCATCGGCAATTTTGGTAAATGTTGCCAGCACCTGGTTCGACATCTTGCCGTTGTTGAAGTTGGTGTTCAGCTCACCGGTGAGCGAATGCACCAGGTTGTTCATGTCATAACAGCTGTTGCGGAACGGCAGCGAAGCCGAGCTGTAGTGTCCGTGTGTTGTAGAAGGAGTGGGCATACTCTGGCTCGTGGGGTTCGTATACGAATTCTTTGTATAGTTATAGCGCACCGTCAGTTTGTTGTTGGTATTGATGTTCCAGTCCAGGCGTGTTAAAACTTTCTTGGTGAAAGTACCTGCGTCATAATCGGTGTACGACCCCGGTTCGTAGCCATACTGAGTGCGCAAGATGTCGGCAAAGGCTTCCATGTCGGCTGCAGTGACGCGTGAAACCATGTTTTCATCACTGCCTACACCGTCGTCGGACAGCCGCCATTTGAAAATGGGTCTCGGTGCATCTTCGTATTCTCCATTCACGAAAAAGAACAGCTTGTTTTTGATGATCGGTCCGCCTAAGGTGAAACCGTAAGTGCGTTTCACTTCCGTTGGACGTTCGCCCAGGTCCACTCCGTCTATTTTGTTTCCGCGTAAATGCTGGTTGCGGAAATATCCGTAGGCAGTACCTTTAAACGTGTTGGTACCACTCTTGGTGATGGCATTCACCCCTGCACCGATGAAATTCGCCTGACGTACGTCAAATGGAGCAATGTTTACTTGCAGTTCCTCAATGGCATCCAGTGAGATGGGGCTTCCACCTCCAGGCATGAACGAAGAAGACAATCCAAAGTTATTGTTAAAGTTAGCTCCGTCTATCGTGATGTTGTTCATGCGGCTGTCCAAACCGCCAAACGAGTTGGAACTGCCGGCGTAGGGAGACAGTTTGGTGAAATCCGACAGGGAGCGGCTGATGGAAGGAAGCGTATTCAGTGCCCTGTTGTTGATGTTGGTAGAAGCTCCCGTTTTGGTTCCGGAGAATTTGGAGCGGGCAGCTACCACGACCACCTCTTCCAGCAGACCGGTATCCTCACTCATCTCCACATTCAGCACATAGTTGTCTCCCAATGCCAGATTGATGTCCTCATACATCATTGTTTTGTAGCCTATGTACGACACCTCCACTTTGTACGGCCCGCCGGTACGCATACCTTGGAGGTTGAATCGTCCATCCACGTTGGTAATGGCTCCGTAGGTGGTTCCCGAGGGCAAATGCACGGCTTGTACCGTAGCCCCAATCATAGGCTCACCGCCGCCTGTTACCAGTCCGTTCATTCCTGATGTTGTGATCTGAGCATGCAGCGCCATACTCACTATTCCGATCAGCAACATTAACACAATCTTTTTACTCATGCTTGTTTGTTTATTATTAATAAAAATTGGTGATTATCTTTGTTGTTGCAACAATTGCCGGTCACGCTTCAAAGCCTTTTCCACATAGGCTTTGGAGGTGAAATACCAGTCGGACAGCGGTGGTATGTTCACAGGCCCTTCTTGCCGGCGGATGTATTCCATCAGATAGTAGCGTAAGTCTTTGGCAGATACCTCTACGATGCGCGCAGGAAGATCGTCGAGTGCTATGCCGGTACCGGTGGTCAGCAGTCCGCCGCCCCCGCTTCCTATGTACGAGTTGACTGCCACCCGGTATGTCTGATCCAAACGGAAAGGAGTGCCGTTGCTCAAGTGGAGAATACGTATCTTATTCCCTTTCGGTTGCGTGACATCTACTTGGTATGTGATGCCGGCAGCCGACAGTAGATAAAACGTGGCTGCTCCCAAGCGCATTTTCCCGTTCTTGCCCGATACGATGTTCAGGACATGATCGGTCGGTGAAGTCATGGTGTTTGTCCATAGACCATACGCCTGTTCCATGGCTCCCTTAATCTCCTTGCCTGTCAGCTGAAATACTTCGATTCGATTTTCGTAGCGATACAGTTTGAATATGTCTTTCACAGACAAGCTGCCGGCCGGGATTACCTCTTTGTAGGTCAGAGGAGTAATCAGCGATATGTCTGCCTTCATCTCTGCAAACTGCACCTGATGCAGCAAATCGGCCATGGTCGATTTGCCCCAGAAATAGTCGAACGTATAGATTGGTTGCGGCAGTGTGCCCAGTCTTTCTTCTGTAAAGTTTTTCACGCGTTCTATGGTTCCCTCAAAACGCTTCATGAAGGCACTGTCCGGTTCGTGTTTTTCCATTGAGATCAGCTTTCCGCGCATTTCTTTCAGTTCAGCCCGCTGATTATTCTTCTCCACCACCAGCTCGGCTTCTGCCACATGCGTAGCTTCTCCGCCGGCATTCAGTAGCCAGACAGCCTTTCCAGACTGCGGGTTGACCACTTCCTTGCAATAGCGCTGGTGGTCGTGTCCGAAGAAAATGACATCAAATCCGGGCACCGTCAGCGCGATTTCTTCAGCTGCGTGTTCGTTGAATCCGTTGATACCGGCTCCTTTGAGTCCGGTATGAAACAGACCCACTATGACATCGGGCTGCTCATGCTCCTGAATGTATGCGGCCCATCTGCGAGCTGCTTTCACCATATCTTCAAAAGAGAGTCCTTTCCATAAATCCTGAGGCAGCCACATGGGGATGGCGGGAGTAATCAGGCCCAGAATCGCTATTTTGACACCGTTGCGGTTTACTATGCAATAGGGCTTTGCATAGGATTTCCTTGTTGTCTCTGACAGGATGTTGGCTCCCAGAACTGGAAAATTGCAGTCTGCTATCCAGCGGTCATAAACCGGATGCCCTGCTTCAATGTCATGATTCCCTATGCAGGCGGCATCGTATTGCATGTAGTTCATAACTTCGGCTGCAAGATGCGTCTGCAGGGTGTCCATGAAATTGCTGTAATATACACATGGCTGACCTTGCAGGATATCTCCTGCATCCAGTAGCAGGCACGATTCCTTTCCGAGACTGTCTCGCTGGCTGTTTACATATGTAATCACGCGCGACCACCCACCGGGCAAAGAACGCAGATTCACAAAATCATAGCTGAAGAAATTTCCATGTACATCGGTCGTTTCCATGAATTTCAAGACTACTTGTTTCGATGCCCCTTCCTGGTTTCCAGCGAAAAGCCAAGAGGAAAGGCATATCAAACAGAATGATATCCAAAATCTTATCATAACAATGCTGTATTAAAAAACTTTACAAAAGTAGGAGGACTCAATCTCTTTCCAATTGCAATAAGATGACAGTATTGTTACATCTGATTTCCCTTGGTCTGGTTTAGTTGATTTTCTTTTGTCTGGTCATATAAAAAAAGCCCCTGCAGCCCGATGAGGCAGCAGGGGTCTTTCATTCATCTGTTTTCTTTTTTTATTTAATTTCGATTTGTCGGTTTGGCTTTTTCACTTCCTCTTCCGATAATTTAGGAAGTGTGACGTTTAATACGCCGTGTTCAACGGTGGCGGCAATCTTCTCTTTGTCCACATTCTCCGGCAAAATCATTGTTTGCTGGAACTTGGAATAAGAAAACTCGCGGCGCAGATAGCGACCGTCTTTCTTCTCCTCTTTGTTGTCCGACTTTTTCTCCATGCAGATAACCAAGTTGTCGTTCTCGTCGATATGTACGTTGAAGTCGTCCTTCGTCATACCCGGAGCGGCCAATTCCAACTTGTATTCTTTTTCCGTTTCAAACACGTTGATAGCAGGTGCGGTAGCACTGGCTTTTACCATCCAATCATTGTCAAAGAAATCGTTGAAAATACTTGGTAACCAATTTTGAGTTCTTCTAACAGGCATCATAATTTTAGTCTCCTATCTTTAAAGTTAAACATTAAATGATAAATCTCAACTGAACTTGGATTCTTAGGCGGAAGGGGGAGGAGCGGGAGGCTTCGGCTTACCCGGGTTACTCCGGCCTTTCGTTTCCGAACCGCTGTTCACCTTCTGTTTTGCAAATAACGTGCCAGTCTCGTTTGTAGTCAAGAAATGTCTATTTGTCATATCTTTAGTGTCAAATAGGCTTGTTTGCTGACAATATGTATATTATATTTATTTATTTTATATAAAATAGATATTTTATCACGTGTGGTAAGGATATGGATGGAATGGTAGTGTTTTATTTTCGGTGGGGCTGCAATCTAAAGTTTATTCAACTATGGAAAAGGCAGAGATAAGGATACAAAGTATAGCAAGATAGTATAGCAAGATAGGAAGGCTAAAGCGGCGCTTTACGGATGATAAAGCGGCGCTTTATGGGTGCTAAAGTGCCGCTTTGAGAGTGCCAAAAATGGCCTGTTTCTGATCGCTTTCGTTTAACGGGAAAACGTGTTGCCGAACGGCGTTATTACCTTAGAATAGCAGGGGGTTATACCAGCTTGAAGCGGAGGCGCAATGTCTTTTTCTCTTCGTTATAATCGTGGCTGATGATTTTGAATGTTCCTATTTCAGATGTGTTGCTGACATGCAGTCCGATACAGGCGCAAGCATCATAGTCGCCGATGCGGATGATGCGGAGCGTATCGCTGGCATCAGCCGGCAGTTTGCTGAGGTCTACAATTTCTTTGGCTTCCTCCTGTGTCATGTATTCGGTTGTTACCGGCAAGTGGCGTTGGATGGTTTCGTTCACTTGGTTTTCGATGGCTTGAATCTCTTCATCCGACGGACAAGTGTCCAAAATATAATCACACTTGCTCTTCTTCTTTTCAATGTGTGCGTTGCGCGAACGAGGGCAGCCAAAGGTCTTGACCATGGTGGCATTCAATAAATGTTCTGCTGTATGCATAGGTGGATACTCCGTCTTGTTATGCTCGTTGAGCTGGATAGTTTGTTCCATGATGATATGTTTTTAGTTATACAGTGTCCGTTATACAGTAATAGTTGAGATAAATATACCGCTCAAGTGTAGGCGGTGGTGTATCTGAAAATTAATGCATCATCTGCTGTTTTTGCAAAGGTAGCAGGTTTTTGTGTTTTTGAAAAAATATGTGACCTTTTCTTGTCTGCATAGTCCCTCGTGCTTTGTGTGGCTGAAAACGGGTGCCGGAGAGAGGTGCCGGAGGGGATGACTTCATTTTTGGGCAAAAAAAAAGGAGCAACGCCTTGCTCCAACCTTTGTTAACCTTAAATCTAATACTATGAAAAACACATTGCAAAGGTACGTGTTTTTTGGAAAATAGCAAATTATTCGGCGTAAAAGCTGTGATATATAACAAAAATTAAGTAATTTGATGAAAAAAAGGGGAATTCTCCCTCTTTTCCCTGTATTCTTGTTCATGCCAAGTCTTATTGTGAAAGCATTCCGATGCAGCTATTCTCCCCATTTTTCTTTCAAAATGTCTTCCAGTTTCAGCAATTCGTCTCGATATTGCGCAGCTTCGATGAATTCCAGCTTTTTGGCAGCTTCCTGCATCAGTTTGCGGGTACGTTCGATGGTCTTTTCCATTTGTGCCTTGCTCATATAGGCCATCACGGGGTCGGCAGCAACAGGTGCATGAGTCGGTTCCACATACGCCTTTCTTTCCTTGGCTGCTTCCGCGGCCTCCGCTTCACTGGTGCCGAACACAGCCAGATTCCGCGCTTTCTTTATCTGCTTGGGCGTGATGCCGTTTGCCTCGTTGTAGGCCAGCTGCTTTTCCCGCCGGCGGTTGGTTTCGTCGATGGTCTTCCTCATACTGTCCGTTATCTTGTCGGCATACATGATTACCTTGCCGTTCACGTTGCGGGCTGCACGTCCGGCAGTCTGTGTCAGCGAACGGTGGGAGCGGAGGAATCCCTCCTTGTCCGCATCAAGAATAGCGACTAGCGACACTTCCGGAAGGTCCAGTCCTTCACGCAGCAGATTCACCCCGATGAGCACGTCGTACACCCCCTGGCGGAGGTCATCCATAATCTTCACCCGTTCCAATGTGTCCACATCGCTGTGGATATAGTTGCAGCGGATGTTGTTGTTCAGCAGATATTCTGTCAGCTCTTCCGCCATGCGCTTCGTCAGTGTAGTCACCAGCACCCGCTCTTCCTGCTCGATGCGCTGCTGGATTTCCTCCATCAGGTCGTCAATCTGGTTGAGGCTTGGACGCACCTCGATAATCGGGTCCAGCAGTCCGGTGGGGCGGATCACCTGTTCCACCACCACTCCTTCCGACTGGATCAGTTCATAGTCGGCCGGTGTGGCACTCACATAAATCACCTGCTTGGCCATTTGCTGAAACTCCTCAAACTTCAGCGGGCGGTTGTCCATAGCCGCCGGCAGACGGAATCCATACTCCACCAGGTTCTCTTTCCGGGCCCGGTCGCCGCCATACATGGCACTGATTTGCGGCACACTCACGTGACTCTCGTCAATCACAATCAGAAAATCATCCGGGAAAAAATCGAGCAGGCAATAAGGACGTGTGCCTGCCTCCCGTCCGTCGAAATAGCGTGAATAATTCTCGATACCCGAGCAATGCCCCAGCTCCCGGATCATTTCCATGTCATAGGTCACCCGCTCGTAGAGTCGTTTGGCTTCCAGTTCCTTACCGATGGATTCAAAATAGGCCACCTGCTTTGTCAGGTCATCCTCAATCTGATGAATGGCCCGCAGCGTAGCCTCCTTGGTCGTCATGAACAGGTTGGCCGGATAAATCTTATACGCTTCAAAAGGCGCAATCGTCACCCCCGTCACCGGATCCACCTCTTCGATACCGTCAATTTCATCCCCCCAGAAAGTCACACGCAGCAGATTGTCCGTGTAGGCAAGGAAAATATCCACCGTATCTCCCTTCACGCGGAAGTTTCCCCGGTTCAGGTCGATGTCATTACGCACATACAGGCTATCTACCAGCCGGCGCAGAAACACGTTGCGGTCCAGCATCCGTCCCCGTTCCACCTCAATCACATTCTTGTAGAAGTCCGAAGGATTTCCCATACCATAAATACACGAAACCGACGAAACCACCACCACGTCCTTCCGTCCCGACAGCAAAGCCGAAGTGGCAGCCAGCCGCAGCTTGTCTATCTCTTCATTGATGGCAAGGTCTTTTTCAATGTATGTATCACTGTTGGGCAGATAGGCCTCCGGCTGATAATAGTCGTAGTAAGACACATAATACTCCACGGCATTGTTGGGGAAAAATCCCTTGAATTCGCTGTACAGCTGGGCAGCCAGCGTCTTGTTGTGGCTCAAAATCAGCGTCGGTTTGTTGATCTGAGCAATCACGTTGGCGATGGTAAATGTTTTTCCCGACCCTGTGACCCCCAGCAGCGTCTGAGCCGGCACCCCTTGGCGCACCCCCTCTGTCAGTTGGGCAATGGCTTCCGGCTGGTCGCCGGTAGGTTTATAAGCAGATGTAAGTTCAAAATTCATGTCTAAATTGAAAAATGGAAGCAATATTCGGCAAAATAATTGAGATTACAAATCTTTTTATCAAATAAATCCGTTACTTTGTAACCCGGTGCAGCCGGAACAGCCTGTCCGGCCCCTGCCAAATTTCCCTGAAAGAGTCAGGAACATAGCCTGCAGGAAAAAACGAAGCGGGATAATCGTTAAAAAAAGATAGATTAATTGCTAAATTCCCGGCGATTCCGTAACTTTGCGCATTATTTTAAAATAAGATGAAGAAAAATATCGCTATAGCTTTGCTTGCAGCAGCCTCTCTTACCTCTTGCGGTGAGTACAACAAACTGCTGAAAAGCGCCGATTATGAATACAAGTATGAAGCTGCCAAGAACTACTTTGCAAAAGGGCAGTATACCCGTTCGGCTACGTTGCTGAATGAGTTGATTACCATATTTAAAGGAACCGACAAGGCTGAAGAATCTTTGTACATGTTGGGTATGAGCTATTATAACCAGAAAGACTATCAGTCCGCTGCTCAGACATTTATCACTTACTTCAACACGTATCCGCGCGGAACGTTCACTGAACTGGCTCGTTTCCACGCAGGTAAAGCCCTCTTTCTGGATACGCCCGAACCTCGCCTGGACCAGTCGAGCACTTATCAGGCCATCCAGCAACTGCAGATGTTCATGGAGTACTTCCCCAACAGCACGAAGAAGCAGGAAGCTCAGGATATGATTTTTGCTTTGCAGGACAAACTGGTGCTGAAGGAGCTTTACTCGGCTAAGTTGTACTACAATTTGGGCAACTACATGGGCAATAACTATGAGTCGTGTGTCATCACAGCTCAGAATGCCCTGAAGGATTATCCCTATACCGATTACCGCGAAGAACTCTCGTTCCTCATTCTGCGTGCCCGTCATGAGATGGCTATCTACAGTGTGGAGGAGAAGAAAATGGATCGCTATCGGGAGACAATCGATGAATATTATGCTTTCAAGAACGAATTTCCGGAAAGCAAATATCTGAAAGAAGCTGAGAAGATATTCACTGAAGCAAAGAAGGTGGTAAAAGACTGATTCGGTGGAAGTGACAAGAAACGTGATTGAATAAACGAAATTAAAGACTAAATTTAAAATAGATTTATGGACTACAAAAAGACGAATGCTCCTACTACTACGGTAACCCGTGACATGATGGAACTCTGCTCGGACACAGGTAATGTTTATGAAACTGTTGCCATTATCGGTAAGCGTGCCAATCAGATTGGTGTAGAAATCAAGAACGACCTTTCTAAAAAGTTGGCGGAGTTTGCATCCTACAATGACAACCTTGAAGAGGTGTTCGAGAATAGAGAGCAAATCGAAATTTCCCGTTATTATGAGAAGTTGCCCAAACCCAGTTTGATTGCTACTCAGGAATATATCGAAGGAAAGGTGTATTACAGAAACCCGGCTAAGGAGAAAGAAAAACTGCAGTAAGCAAGTGGCTTTTCTGTGAAAAGGAATTCAATAGTCAAGTAGTAAGTGGGTATCATCCTACTCCTTATTGCTTGACTATTATTGTTTAATTTAAGTACTATTGAAAAATTATGATTCAACGAATTCAAACCGTTTATTTATTGATTGTAGTGGGGCTGCTGATTACAGCCATGTGTTTGCCCTTAGGTTTTTTCACCGACACGATGGGCGAACATCCGTTCAAGGCTCTGGGCATTGAGATGGCAGGGGTTTCTCAGGCTACGTGGGGCTTGTTTGCTATCCTGGTGCTAAGCACGCTTGTGGCGCTGGCCACCATCTTCCTGTTCAAGAACCGCATCTTGCAGATTCGTCTGAGTATCTTCAACAGCCTCTTGCTTGTGGGATTTTACGCCGCTTTCATTGCTTTCTATTTTGCATTGAAAAGTGATGCTGCGCTTTTCCGCATCGGCTGGGCACTGTGTCTGCCTGCTGTCTCTATCATTCTCAATGTGCTGGCTATCCGTGCCATCGGCCGTGATGAAGTGCTGGTGAAGGCAGCCGACCGCTTGAGATAATCCGAAGCGGAAACTTTTTACATATAAAAATACCCCCTGTCGCAACTGTATGTGGCAGGGGGTATTTTTATTATATTGTTGTAGTGGACACGCTTTTGTTATTACCATTCAGCCGCTCTGGCTGTTGTTTGCTCGGTTTTGTGGTTTGTTCTTTTCGGTGGCCGAGGCTGTTATTTCTTTAAATCAAACAAGTAAGTCAGCTTCACGGTGATGGTGCCGTGTGCGGCGCGGGCGAAATAATCCTTTTTTGTAGTGCTGTAGAAGTCGGACAGTGCAAAATAGTAGCGTCCTTCCAGCAGGAAACTGCCTGCCTTCTTTGTGCGCAGCTCCACTCCGCCGCCGCCGGCAATACCGTAGTCGAACTTATTCTGGGTTTTCACACTATACAGCGCCTTTTGCGTGTCGGTCAGATTGTTCATGTCAATCCCCTTTATGGTTTCCGATTCGCTGATGAGGAAGCTGATTTGCGGACCCGCATGGATGAAGAACTGCAATCCCCGTTCCTTTCCGAAAGCCAAGTGGGCCAGAAACGGAATATCGATGTAGGTCATCTTGCGTGTGTAGGTTTTCGTGGGGTCCTTCACTGTTTCCTCATATCCTTTGTCGTTCATGGTCACTGTCTCAAACAACTGGTCCCATCCGCGTTGCGAGAAGTTCAGTTCCACCTGTGCTCCGCAGATCATGGCAAAATACTTTTCCGAGATAAAGCGGGCCGTGAGTCCGCCTGTTGTTCCCAGGAGCGAGTTCTGTTTGATGGTCGGTGTGAATGACGTACTGTTCAGGTTTACTCCACCATTCACCCCGACGGAAAAATTACTCCGTGGCTCACCGATCTGAGCAGCTGCCGGAAGTGTGCATCCTGCCAGCATGAGCGTGGCCAAAGCAATCGACTTTATTTTTCCCATTTTATTATTCAACGTCTTGTTTTTCAGCTTTCTAAATGATTTTTTTATAACTTTCTTCTTTTACAGAATACCCTTTCCGATGCTTTCTCTGAAAAAAACTCCATACGGCTTGATTTCAGTATGGCTTCATCCAGGTTGGTACTTTATTCAAAGTCCAGCTTGATCAGCTCATAGTTCTTGGCAAAGCGGATGAAGAACACCTTTTTGTTGACAAAGCCGCCCCAGTTGTTCACCCGTTGGAACTTGAATCCCGTCTGGATGGGAGTGAGGTTCATCTTGTTTAGGTTGTCTTCCAGATTCGAACCGAAGCGGGTCAGCCCTTGCAGGAAGAAGAAACCGGTGTCAAATCCCAGCATGGCATAGTTAGGCCATTCGCTCACCAGGTCCTTGCTGTACCATTTGTGATAGCTGTTGGTGAAGCGCACAGCTGCCGGAAACAGCGTATTGGTGTAGAACGACGAGTAGAAATAGGTATCCAGTTCGAAGAAACTTTCCAGATGATCCTTCGTGTATGTCTGCCATTCCGGGTAGCCAAACAGATGCACCTCCTGTTCCGGGTTCTCTCTCACCAGCAGAATCAACTGCGGTAAGGCGCGGATAAGCAGCACATTGCGGCTCGAAGTCGGTACAAAGATATTTGTCTTTCCACTGCGCAGCTTCTGGACCATCACCTCCTTCGGTGCGCTCTCGCTCACCACATCCGTAGAGATGCCTTTCAGTCTCAGTTCCTGCTTCATCCCCTTGATGAAGTCCGCCTTGTCCTTGTCGGCCACAGCCGGTTCGATGAAAATCACGTGTGCATTCGGAAATTGGCGGGTGAAATGCTCGTACACCTCCGAATACAAATAAGATTGCGGCGTGTTAATCTGATACACCTGCGGGTTGCTGAACACCTCTTCGCCCTGTTTGGAGAACGGAATCACCAGGCGGATGTCATTCTTCTTGGCGAAGTCCGACAGCGGTTTGATTTGATTCGGATACACCGGACCGAAGATCACATCCATCTTCTTCATTTCGTTTTGAGCCAGTACGCGGTTCAGTGTAGCCAGCTCCCTGCCGCTATCATATACATACAAGTCGAGCGAGGTGCCCTTGCGTTTCAGGCTGTCCACCGCCATAAGAAATCCTTCGTAATACTCCACCATTCGTCTGTCTTCGTGAAACGGCAGGATGAGTGCCGCCTGAATGGTCGAGATGGCTTTGCCCTTTTCCTTGTTCTTGTCGAACAGCTCCCGATTGGAAGGCGCCGGCTGGTTGCCTTCAGCCGGAATCACCGGTTGCTGCACCGTAGCCTTGGGGTAGGGGATGCAGAGCCATTGTCCCTTCTTCATGCCTTTCTTCAGTTCCGGATTGGCTTCTATCAGCTCCTGCTCCGAGATGCCATACAGATGGCTCACGCTGAAAATCGTCTCTTTGCGTTTCACCTTGTGCATCTCCTTGCATTTCGGTACCACCGGTCCCTGAATGGACTGCTGCACAGCTGGCTGGCTTTCCGCCGGTTCCGTCGGCACGTTCATGTCCGGAATCAGAATCACCTGACCGATGCGGAAATTCTCCGCGCTCAGTCCCGGATTCGCTTCGCAGATAGCTTTGGCCGAAACCTGATAGTGCACCGTCAGCTTATACAGCGTTTCTCCTGCCTGAATCGTATGGAATGTCGGTCCCTTGGCCCCGCCCAGTCCCTTGGGTATTTTGATGGTCTGCCCTGCATAGATTTTTTCCTCGCAACCGGGGTTCAGCCGGATGATGTCCGAAGTGGTGACCTGATACATTTTGGCGATGGAGTAGAGGCTTTGCCCCTTTTCGATGGTGTGCAGGAAAAAAGACAAATTTTCCTGTGCCAAGCTGACAGCATATGAAGTGCTTATAAAAAGCAGAAAAAAGAAGAGTCGTTTTATCTGTTTCATCCGTAAATTCAATTAATGGTATATAGAATGTTTCACGCCGTTGTAATCAATCTGGAATCTATGCCGCAGCTTCATGTCAGGCATCCCTGATGCTTCCTGGAGCGCTTTCATGCGGCTTTGCGTCATGCTTTCCTGATACTTCCTGCATTGAAGAGGCAAAGGTACGAATAATGCCTTATATCTTCCTAAGAATTCAGTTAAGAAAATAATATTGTTTCTTTTTCGGTGTATTATTGTATCTTTTTAGGCGTATATTTCGAGCGGAAACATTAAATTTGCATCCAATATGGATCCTATGAATATGCAAGAAAAAGAATATATTAATGTGTATGGTGCGCGCGTGCACAACTTGAAAGACATTGATGCCGAGATTCCCCGCAACAGTCTCACCGTTATTACCGGACTGAGCGGCAGCGGAAAATCGTCCCTGGCTTTCGACACCCTTTTTGCTGAAGGACAGCGCCGCTATATCGAAACCTTTTCGGCTTATGCCCGCAATTTTCTGGGCAATCTGGAACGTCCGGATGTGGACAAGATTACGGGACTGAGCCCGGTGATTTCTATCGAACAGAAGACTACGAACAAGAATCCCCGCTCCACGGTGGGCACCACGACCGAGATATACGACTATCTCCGTCTGCTTTTTGCCCGTGCCGGCGTGGCGTATTCTTATCTTTCGGGCGAGCCGATGGTGAAATACACCGAAGAGCAGATCCTGAATCTCATTCTCAAGGATTATGCCGGAAAGAAAATCTACCTGCTGGCGCCTGTGGTGCGGGCCCGGAAAGGACATTACCGCGAACTCTTTGAGCAGGTGCGCAAGAAGGGGTATCTCTATGTCCGTGTGGACGGGGAGGTGCGCGAGGTGATGCACGGTATGAAGCTCGATCGCTACAAGAATCACGACATCGAGGTGGTGATAGACAAACTCATCGTGGCTGATAAGGACGTCAAACGGCTGAAGCAGAGTGTGGCTACTGCCATGCGTCAGGGCGACGGGCTGATGATGATTCTCGACCTCGACACGGAGGAGGTGCGTCATTACAGCAAGCGTCTCATGTGTCCTGTCACCGGACTGGCTTACCGCGAGCCGGCACCGCACAACTTCTCGTTCAATTCTCCGCAGGGAGCCTGTCCCAAGTGCAAGGGGCTGGGCATCGTCAGCCAGATTGATGAGGACAAGGTGATTCCCGACCGCGAAATTTCTATCTACGAAGGGGCCATTGCACCGCTGGGTAAATACAAGAACTCGATGATATTCTGGCAGATTGCTGCTTTGCTCGAGAAATATGAACTGACGCTGAAGACACCCCTCAAGGACTTCCCCGACGAAGCCATTGAGGAAGTGCTCTACGGATCGGATGAGCGCATTAAAATCAAGAGCAGCCTCATCGGTACTTCGTCCGACTATTTCGTCACCTTCGAGGGGGTGATTAAATATATCCAGATGCTGCAGGAGAAAGACGCTTCGGCCACTGCCCAGAAATGGGCGGACCAGTTTGCCATGACCACGGTCTGTCCGGAGTGTAAGGGGCAGCGTCTCAATAAGGAAGCTCTGCATTTCCGCCTCCACGACAAGAATATCTGCGAACTGGCGAATATGGATATCAGCGAGCTCTACGAATGGCTCAACCAGGTGGATGCTCATCTGTCGGACAAGCAGCAGCTCATTGCTTCCGAGATCCTGAAGGAAATCCGCACCCGCCTCAAGTTTCTGCTCGATGTAGGGCTCGACTATCTGTCGCTCAACCGCACTTCGGTCAGTCTGTCCGGTGGGGAAAGCCAGCGCATCCGCCTGGCTACCCAGATCGGTTCGCAGCTTGTCAATGTGCTCTACATTCTCGATGAACCCAGTATCGGGTTGCACCAGCGCGACAATGTGCGCCTCATCCACTCGCTGAAGGAACTTCGCGACATCGGCAACACGGTCATCGTGGTGGAGCATGATAAAGACATGATGCTGGAGGCTGATCATATCATCGACATGGGGCCGAAGGCCGGCCGGCTGGGTGGTGAAGTGGTGTTCTCCGGTACACCGCAGGAGATGCTGCAGACCGACACCCTGACTTCGCAGTATCTCAACGGCAAGATGGAGATTGAAGTGCCTGCCCGCCGGCGCGAAGGAAACGGCAAGTCCATCTGGCTGCGCGGGGCTCGCGGCAACAACCTCAAGAATGTCAGCGTGGAGTTTCCCTTGGGCAAGCTCATCTGTGTCACCGGTGTATCGGGCAGCGGTAAGTCTACCCTCATCAACGACACCCTGCAGCCCATTCTTTCGCAGAAGTTCTACCGTTCCCTGCAAGACCCTTTACCCTACGACAGCATCGAAGGGCTGGAGCATATTGATAAAGTGGTCAATGTCGACCAGTCGCCTTTGGGGCGCACACCGCGTTCCAATCCGGCTACCTATACCGGCGTGTTTTCCGACATCCGCAGCCTGTTTGTCGGTCTGCCCGAAGCCAAAATCCGCGGTTACAAACCCGGCCGTTTCTCGTTCAACGTCTCTGGCGGACGGTGTGAAGCTTGCTCCGGCAACGGCTATAAGACCATTGAGATGAACTTCCTGCCCGATGTTTATGTGCCTTGTGAGGTGTGCCACGGCAAGCGCTACAACCGCGAGACCCTTGAAGTGCGCTACAAAGGCAAGTCTATTGCCGATGTGCTCGACATGACTATCAACCGGGCCGTGGAGTTCTTCGAGAACGTGCCGCAGATTCTCAATAAAATCAAGGTGCTGCAAGAGGTAGGCCTCGGTTACATCAAGCTCGGACAGTCGTCTACCACCCTCTCTGGCGGGGAGAGCCAGCGTGTCAAACTGGCTACCGAACTGGCTAAGCGCGACACCGGCAAGACTCTCTACATTCTCGATGAGCCCACTACGGGACTTCACTTCGAAGACATCCGGGTGCTCCTGGGCGTGCTCAACCGCCTTGTGGAGAAGGGAAATACGGTCATCGTCATTGAGCACAACCTCGATGTCATCAAGATGGCCGACTACCTCATCGACATGGGACCCGAAGGGGGAAAGGGTGGGGGACAGCTCCTCTGCTGCGGCACTCCCGAGGAAGTGGCGAAGAGTGATAAGGGCTACACCGCCCGGTTCCTGCGGGAAGAACTGAAGCAGCGATTTTAAGATTGAAAACAAAATACATAGTGCAATGAAAATAAATAAAACCAATGCCGCCCGCCTGCTCGATAAGGCCAAAATAGCCTACGAGCTCATTCCTTATGAGGTGGACGAGAACGATTTGAGTGCTGTTCATGTGGCAGCCAGTCTGGGTGAAAACATCGAGCAGGTCTTCAAGACCCTCGTGCTTCACGGCGACAAGACCGGTCATTTTGTGTGTGTCATTCCCGGCGAGCACGAACTCGACCTGAAACTGGCTGCCAAGGTGTCGGGCAACAAGAAGTGCGATCTCATCCCGATGAAAGAACTGCTGCCTCTCACCGGCTACATCCGCGGAGGCTGTTCACCCATCGGCATGAAGAAGCATTTTCCCACCTATATTCATGAAACCTGCACCCAGTTCCCGTACATCTATGTGAGCGGCGGCGTGCGCGGGTTGCAGATCAAGATTGCTCCCGATGATCTGATCCGGGAGTCGCGGGCAACGATTTGCTCACTCTTTGAGGCGTAACATGCCACTTTGGGGGCTTCATTTTGGGCAAAACCTCACTATTTGCAAATAAATGTGACTTTATGTTTATTTGATAAATCAAAAAAAGGATTATATTTGCAAGAAAATCATATTATTAATCTAATATCTATTTTTTATGTTTGAAGGACAACCGAAAGGTTTATATGCATTAGCCTTGGCTAATACGGGCGAACGCTTTGGTTACTATACGATGCTTGCCGTATTCGTATTGTTTCTGAAAGCCAACTTCGGATTCTCTCCCGAAGTAGCAGGTACTATTTATGGCTCATTTTTGGCCTTGGTTTATTTTCTCCCTTTGGTGGGTGGTATTCTAGCCGACAAGTTCGGTTATGGAAAGATGGTTACCATCGGTATTATCATCATGTTTTTAGGTTATCTGTTCCTTGCTCTTCCG
>Peterbilt_p1__coassemble_1128_pt1 | contig 13173 bp, 11 predicted proteins | sample Peterbilt_p1__metabat2_high_PE_029 | metagenome-assembled genome bin Peterbilt_p1
GAGAATCCGGAGGGTATGTTTTACCATCGAAAAAAAAGTGTAACGTAACGTAACGTAACGCTGCGTAATGCAAATATTGAAAAACTGCACAGATATAACTCAAGTGTGCATTATTATTTTAACATTTTGAAAGGTTTTAAAGAGGATGCTGCGGGAGGTAAACGGCATTCACTTTCCCTGTTTCCGTTCTTCGCAATAGACTGCTTGCCGGCGATAGATAAGCTTTTGTTCTGTCAAAAAATATCTTTCTTTCCTGCAAAGCTTAGCCTTCTGTTTGGTATCCGTAAAACTGCGTCCTTCGCTGGTGAAGGATGCGTGGATGCCCGCTCGGCAGTGCGAAGGGGGATGCCGCTCGCTAGCACGATGAGGGATACCCACCTGCGCGAATAAAGCACGCTTATTTGCGCGTATATAGCTTATTCACCTGCGCGCGTATATGCAAGTTCGCATGCGTATATGCATGCTCGCTTGCGCGTAAAGGATGTGCGTTTGCAGTAAGATAAAGCAAAGCTTCTATTTTTTATCCGCTGCATTATACTGAAATCTATGTAACAATAGAAGTGTGCAATATGCTTTAAATCAAATACATATCTGCTGTAATAGCTGAAAAATACGGACAATATAAAATTTACCTTTTTATTTTAACTGTTTTTTAACATTTGGAGGGGTTGAAATTTGACAATGTCGATTTACTGCACTATCTTTGCATCGAACAAGGGGAACAAAAGCCCGCCCGACGTAACATCCGCCAAGGAAATGCACCGCACTGCTGAGAGGTCCGGAACTCTCTGAAAGTGCTGCAGCCGGGCATCGGAGAGAACGGGGAGGACACAAAGCAGGCACACAAAAAGCGGACACACAAAAGCGGGCATACAAAAAGCGTACAGACTATAGAGGGCGAACGAAAGCGGGCATGCAAAAGCGGACACTGTAGAGAGTATATGGAAGCGGACATACTATAGAGAGCAGTTTAAAGAGAGTAAAGGGGCATTGAAAAAACTGCTATAGAGAGCACTCTAATTAGTTCATTGAAATGTTGTCAAAAACCATATGGTAAGCATGTAGCAACTCTCCTTATGCAATACATTTCTTTCCAGTGGACAGTTCTCTGGATGTTTTCAGAACGATTGTTATAGTAAACCAGTCAATCATTTTGTTCCCGAACTCCAGTTACTGATTTCCGAACTCCCGTTACTGATTCCCGAATTCCAGTTATTTGTTTCTGAATTCCAATGGAGTCATTCCTACATAGCGCTTGAAATATTTGCCGAAAAACGAAGCGCTGGGAAAATTGAGCGAATAGGCTATTTCCTGAATGTTCATATTGGTTCCTTTGAGTTTCGTTTTGGCATCCATGATGACTACATAGGCAATGGTGTCGAGTACATTTTTCCCTGTGACCTGCCTTACGGTGGTGCTGAGATGCTGGAGGGAAATGCCTAGTTTGTCGGCGTAGAACTGGGCGCGTCGTTCAGTGCGGTAATTCTCACTGATGCATTGAATCAGCCGGCGGCAGATGTCTTTCTTGCGGTTGGGACAGCTTTCCTTATTGTTGAATTGAAAACTGGTGTAAACCAGTCGCACACTGGTGAGTATGGTCTGCAGGTAGAGCTCAGCCAGTTCAGGAACCATGACGAAATGCTCGTTGCAGCTGGCGCTTGAAATCAATTCAATGTATTTCTTCAAGTAGTCCACCGTTTCTTTTTCCAGCGTAATTACGGGCTGTTCCATCACTTTGGTGTAGGCATTGCCGATATTCTTCATCACGTCGATGCGCCCTACACACTGGGCCGAGAATCCGGCAAAGTAAAGACGTACCTTTTCTGTCCTTTCTTTAAACTGGATGATGGTGCCCGGCAGGAGGGTGATCATATCGTTGGGGTGAATCTCATAGTCGAGCAGGTTGATGGAGGCTTTCATGGTGCCTTCCACACAGATAGCTACCACGCAAGCTTGCAATCGGCACGACTGCTTATATATATTAAGTATGTCCTCATTCACGTCTGTCCATGCCAGCACCTCGATAGGTAAATCTACCTGAGGAAAATCCATATTCATTGCTGCTTCTTTTAGTTGTTCCATGCCACAAAATTAGCAGATTTTTATGAAATCTCATAGTGAAAAACTTATAATTCATTCTTGGTTTTGGCGCAAATATGAAAAATAGAACATTATTATAAAAAAATGACCTTGCACAGTCCTTGATTTAATCGTTACTTTGCACCCGTTTTTTTAAGGTAATAGGTATTTAGTTCTTAAAAATGGAATAGTCGTAGTATGAAATGTATTAACGGACTTTTTTAAACTAAACCAACAACTAATTTAATTTTAATTTCAAATTTATCATGAAGAAAAATTTATTTTTTTTGTTTGCGCTGATTTGTTCAGTGAGTTTGTTTACTGCATGTAGTGATGATGATGACAACAAGGGCGGTGTAGCAGTGGAAAAGGTGAATGGCACTTATGAAGCTAACTCTTTGGAATTGACATATAGTGGTGCGCCTTTGACAGGAAAACGTGCTATCTTTCATTCTGCTGATGGACAAAATGCGACGATTACATTGTCTGGCGCAGCTTTGTCATTGTTCCGTTCTGATTTAGGTTTGAACAATCCGAGTGTGATTCCGGGCGAAGCTTCCACAACTTTGAATGTGTCTTTGAAACCTAGTGGTGAAAGTTATACTTTTGATGGTATAGATGCAGCAAATGGCCGCACTATTAATTACACTGGTTCAGTGCAAGATGGTAAATTGAACTTAAACTTGAATGTTGCGTTCTCTGCCAACGAATTAACTGGTAAATGGGATTTGCAAGCTCCTGGTTGGGAAAATAATCCTATTTCTTTGGATTGGAATACTTCCAAAAAATTTGAGATAAAAGTTTTTGGTATTCCGGCGCAAAAGACTCCAGGTGAAATTTTAACCTTATTTAGTGCTGTTTCATTGATTCCTTCAGGAGATGAGAAACTAAACATTCATGAAGCTATGGGAAGATTGTTGCAAAATGTATCGTTCTTGGGTGATGGAAATATTGTAGCATCTTACTCTGATAAAGAAAATATGGCTTCTCCTGTTTGGAAAGAGTCTCCTTTAAACATGGCACACTATACAGTAAAGGATGAAAAATTGGTTGTTTATTTGAATGCTGATGCCCTTTTGGATCTAATCATGAAACCTGCTAACAAGGCATTTAATCCTTCTTCTATTTTGGAACTTTTGTTGCCTAAATTGCTGGAGTTAACTCCTATGCTTTCTCAGGGTGTAGCTCTGAATTATGAAGTTACAGAAGATGGAAACTTGACAGTTTCTTTGGAAAAGGACTTGGTAATGGGATTGGTTGAAGCATTATATCCTTTGTTTGAAAATCCTGAGTTTATAAGTTATGTGAAAACAGCAGCTGCTTCTCAGCCTGATTTTGTTGCTTATGTTGATATGGTAGGGGATATTCTGGATCAATTTGTTTCTGTTGTTTCTACAACTACTGATATGAAATTAGGCTTGAAGTTTAGTAAACCGGCTGATAATTAATAATAAGTAATATTCATATTACAACAATTAAACGCCTCTTACTTTGTTATTTGCAAACAAAGTGGGAGGCGTTTTGTTTGATTGGATGTGAAGATATGTATGGAGTAGATTTCTTGAGAACTCTGTAATGATGTTGATATAGTGATTAGAGAAATGTGGAGATAGTTTTGGTTGAAAAAGATATATTTATTGTGTCATTATGACTGAAAAAACAGAAAAAAGGGATACCTTTGTCGCGTGTTCTAAGAAAGACACTCTTTATTATAAGGATGCTCTTTCAGAAACACATGAATGATACACTTTATTAATACATTTAGTAAAACGCATTATTAATACGCACAATTTATGAATTTAAAGACATTTATCGTAGGAGCGGGATTGCTTACTTTCAGCCTTGCCTCCTGCATTCAAGACGAAGCGTTGAATCAAGAAGCGGCTATTGACGGATGTACGGGAAGTCACATTCAGCAGGCCACTATCAATGCCGAGAATCATACGATTCAACTGTATGTATCCGGGGGAGTCAATTTACAGCGGGTGGAAATCCATTTCGAACTTCCTGAGGGGGCCACGGTTGCTCCATTGACGAATAGCAGGGGCGATGAAGCTCCGTTCTATAATTTCAGCGAAAAGCAGACCCGTCAGTTTAAGGTGGTGTCGGAGGACCAAGCGAATACGGCGGTATATCAGGTGAGCTTATGGCAGACGCAGCTGCCCACGAAATACCATTTCGAACTGCTGAGCAGCGAAAAGCCTTACCACATCTTCTATGAAATTCAAGATGGCAAGCGCTTGGAGTGGGCGAGCGGTAATCCGGGTTTCAAGCTGACGGGTGAGGCCAAAGGAAATTCCTTGAATTATCCCACCGTGCAGATGAAGGACGGAGGTTCTGATGGCGGTAAATATGTGAAACTGGAAACCAAGGATACCGGTCCGTTCGGTGCCATGGCCAGCATGTATATCGCTGCCGGCAACCTCTTCATCGGTTCGTTCGATGTGAAGTCGGCTTTGAGCAATCCGCTGACAGCTACTCAACTCGGTTTCCCGTTCTTTGAAGAACCGGTATCGCTGGAGGGTTATTATAAATTCCAGCGCGGAGCGGTGTATGAAGAAAACAACACACCGGTGCCGGGCATGCAGGATGAATGTGATATCTACGGCGTGCTTTATGAGGTGGACGAAAAAGTGAACTCGCTGGATGGGGGCAACTCGCTGACGTCCGACCGCATTGTGCTGATGGCCCGTTTCAAAGCGGATCGGGGTGCGCAGTATGAACCGGCAGTGAAAGGCGACTACCTGCCCGAAAAGAAAGAATGGACGAAGTTTAAGTTCCCGTTTGTGGCGCGCAACGGCAAGACGGTGGATGCCGAAAAACTGAAGAAAGGGGGCTACAAACTGGCCATTGTCTTCTCTTCCAGTGTGAACGGGAATTATTTCAAGGGAGCCATCGGCAGTACGCTTTGTGTGGACGAAGTTACTTTGACAGTGAAATAATCATTCAATAACATCGAATCATCATTCAATAACATCGAATCAGTATTCAATAACATCGAATCAGTATTCGGAAAAACAAATAACGAAAAAAAGACAATGAAGACATACTATAAAAAAGGATTGACACTGCTCTTGTGCAGTTTGTTTGCAGTCGGTGTTTCGGCTCAGCGGGAGCGTACGCAGAGCATCATCAACTCTTATCTGCATGGCTGGGAATATAGCATCAAAGCCGGATTCAACATCGGTGGTACGGCACCGCTTCCCTTGCCGGAGGAAATCCGCAGCATCGACAGTTATGCTCCGGGCATTGCCATTGCTATCGAGGGAAATGCTACGAAGTGGCTCGATGCCGCTAAAAAGTGGGGGCTGACGCTTGGACTGCGCCTGGAGAACAAGAATATGAATACGGAGGCTACCGTGAAGAATTACGGTATGAAGATTATCAACGAGAACGGCGGCGAGCTGCAGGGGCTGTGGACCGGAGGAGTGAAGACGAAAGTGAAGAACTCTTATTTGACGGTGCCCGTGCTCGTGGACTACCGCATCAGCAACCGGTGGAAACTTTCATGCGGCCCGTATGTGTCGTATATGACCGAAGGCAACTTCTCCGGCCATGTGTATGACGGCCATCTGCGCACTCCGGATGCTACCGGTTCGCGCGTCAATTTCAGCGGAGGAAGCATTGCCACTTACGACTTCTCGGACGAACTGAGGAAGTTTCAGTGGGGCTTGCAGCTGGGAGGAGAGTGGAAGGCTTTCAAGCACCTCACCGTTCATGCTGATCTCACCTGGGGGCTGAATGATATATTCCAGAAGGATTTCGACACTATTTCGTTTGCCATGTATCCCATCTATCTGAATATGGGATTCGGCTATTTCTTCTGATCCGGCAAAGCAGAGCAAAGCGGAAGCAGTGCCTGTTTATATCATGCCTATGGCTGATTGCTAAATTGCTAATTGTTAACACTTAATTTATGATACATATGAAAACAACATTTGTCGATTGGGGCTTGGTGCCGTATGCTGAAGCATGGAAGCGGCAGACGGAGTGGTTTGACGAGGTGGTGCGTGCTAAATCGGAGCAGCACGCCTACGAAAACCGGATTGTGATGTGTCAGCATCCGCATGTCTATACGTTGGGACGGAGTGGTAAGGAGAACAACATGTTGCTCAATCCTGAGCAGCTGGAGCGTCTGGGAGCCACGCTGTATCACATAGACAGGGGAGGGGATATCACTTACCATGGTCCCGGACAATGGGTTTGCTACCCGATTCTGAACCTGGAGGAATTTGGCTTGGGACTGAAAGAGTATGTGCATTTGCTGGAAGAGGCGGTCATCCGGGTGTGTGCTTCGTATGGCATTGAGGCCGGCCGCCTGGCGAAGGCTACGGGTGTGTGGCTGGAAGGCGATACGCCTCGTGCACGGAAAATCTGTGCCATTGGCGTGAGAAGCAGTCATTATGTGACGATGCACGGACTGGCGTTTAATGTGAATACGGATTTGCGCTATTTCAGCTACATCCATCCTTGCGGTTTTGTAGATAAAGGAGTTACTTCACTTCGCCAGGAACTGAAACAGGAGGTTCCGATGGACGAAGTGAAGCAACGCTTGGAGGGTGAACTTCGAGCACTCTTATCATTTTGAGTGAGAAATCCTTCTCATTTGGGCTGAGTCATCCTTCTCATTTTGACTTCGAACACTCTTATCATTTGGACTGAGCCATCCGCACCACGCGGATGCCAGTCCATGATTTGTTTTTCTTCAGCATCTGGTGCAAGGGTGTGTGGCTGATGACGACTTTCTTCAATGAGGAAGAGGCATGCAGCAGATGCAGTTTTCCTTGCCGGTAGAGCGCGATACCTACGTGGGCGATGTCCAGTCCGCTCACCTGTGTGGTGATGGCAAGGATGTCTCCGTCGTGAATCCACGGCAGTCCGCCGTCGGGTAAGGCGTCTTCCGGCAGCCAATGCACCACTTTTCCGGTCAATCTTTGCTCACATTCGGCCATCCGGGCCACATCTTCCGGCGACTGAGCCAGCTTCTTATACCGCTGCGGATGGGTAGACATAAACGATAGATCCAATGTCTGGGTGTGCGGGGAGTGAAGGGCAGTAACATCCGTCAGAAAACCGCCCCGCACCCCGTTCTCAATCCAGTCGGAGGTGTAGTGCAGACGGGAGGTGTAGCCGTCGATCACCCCGTTGCGGTAGCGGATGCGCTGCAGGTTTTCATTGAACGACCCTCCCAAAGCTTCTGCCAAGGTATATTCCACGAACAGGATGCAGTCTACCTCCTGTCTGTTCACAATGAGACGCTCTTCTCCTTCCAGATCGAGCGTGTGGGCCACATAAGGTGTGCCCAAGTAGGTGCAGCCGATACGTACCATAGCAGCAGAATCCATCTGCAGAGCATGCTCCGGAGATGGATTCTGTGAATAAACGACAGTACCGGCCAACCATAAGAGGATGGTTAACACGATTTTCATAACTCGTAATTTAGCTTGTTATATTTAACTTGTTATATTTAGCTTGTTATTGATTTATTAGTTAGCTCGTTATTGATTCGTTGCTTTTTGGCTGCTTAGTTGTTATGTCGTTGTTACTTTACTTTCATCGAAGCTTTGACGAAGTAGAGTATCAGCAACGCATAAGCTCCTAATGCCAGCACTTGCGAAAGCGTGTTGTTCATCCAAGCTTCGTTGAGCAGGTTGATGCCGCCGAAACGCATCGCTGCACTGACCACACCCATCAAAGCACCTCCTGCAATGAAGCCCGAAGCCAGCAGGGTACCCTTTTCGCCTCTTTCGGCATTCAGGGCAGCATCTTTGCTGCGGCTGGTGATGTACCAGTTGATGGCACCACCTACAACCAGCGGCACGTTCAGTTCCAGCGGGATAAACATACCCAGGGCAAAAGCCAGGGCAGGCACTTTGCAAAGCGTCAATACCACAGCCAGCAAGGCTCCGATGCCGTAGAGCAGCCAGGGCGCACCGACACCGCTCATCAAAGGTTCGATAACGGCTGCCATGGCGTTGGCCTGCGGAGCTGCGAGTGCGCCGCTGGCGAATCCGTATGTCTTGTTGAGGATGATCATCACACCGCCCACGGTAGCTGCCGAAACGAATGTGCCCAAGAACTTCCAAGTCTGCTGCTTGGCCGGAGTGCTGCCGAGCCAGTAGCCGATTTTCAAGTCAGTGATAAATCCACCGGCCATGGAAAGGGCGGTACACACCACACCTCCCATCACGAGGGCTGCCACCATACCGGAGGGGCCTTTCAAGCCCACAGCCACCATCACTACAGAGGCCAGGATCAGGGTCATCAGCGTCATTCCGGAAACCGGGTTGGTGCCCACAATGGCAATGGCGTTGGCGGCTACGGTAGTAAACAGGAAAGAGATGCCGGCCACCAGTAGAATAGCCACTACGGTGTGCAGCAGGTTGCCTTGCATCACGTCAAAGTAGAAGAACAGCACCACGAGGATGAGCGTGATGATAGAACCCACAGCGATAATTTTCATGGAAAGGTCGCGCTGCGTGCGGATTACCGCTTTTTCTACATGGCCCTTGCCGCCCATTTCCTTGGCTGCCAGTCCCACGGCGCTGGTGATGATGCCCCAAGAGCGGATGATGCCAATGACACCGGCCATGGCAATGCCGCCGATACCGATGCTCTTTGCATAATATTTGAAGATTTCTTCCGGGCTCATCATGCCTACGGTCGACGTGATTTCCGGGTTCCAGGCATTGAGCACACTGTCGCCCCAGATAAGAGACATGCCGGGAATGATAATCCACCACACGGCCAGTGAACCGGCACAGATGATGGAAGCATATTTCAGTCCGACGATATATCCTAATCCCAATACGGCTGCTCCTGTGTTGACCTTAAATACCAGCTTCGCTTTGTCTGCCAGCATTTCACCGTAGCTGCACACGCGGGTAGTGAAGTTTTCGTTCCACCATCCGAAGGTAGCCACAATGAAGTCGTACAGACCTCCTACCAGTCCTGCCATCAGCAAAGGTTTGGCCTGGTTGCCGCCTTTTTCTCCCGAAATCAGCACCTGAGTGGTGGCCGTAGCTTCCGGGAAGGGATATTTACCGTGCATGTCGCTCACAAAATATTTGCGGAACGGAATTAAAAACAAAATGCCTAAGATACCGCCCAGCAAAGAGCTGATAAACACCTGCATGAACGTAACCGTCATTTCCGGATACTTGGCTTGCAGAATATACAGGGCAGGCAAGGTGAAGATGGCTCCTGCCACAATGACGCCCGAGCAGGCACCGATGGACTGGATGATGACATTCTCGCCCAGTGCATTCTTTCTTTTGGCTGCTCCCGACACTCCCACGGCAATGATGGCAATAGGAATGGCGGCTTCAAATACCTGTCCCACCTTCAGACCGAGATAGGCTGCGGCTGCAGAGAATAGAATGGCCATGGCAATACCCCATGACACCGACCACAGGTTGACTTCTGGATAATTCTTGTTGGGGCTCATCAACGGGTTGTAGACCTCCCCCGACTTCAACTCCCTGAATGCGTTATCAGGAAGTCCGGTGACTTTGTCCTCTTGTTCTTGTTTCATAATCGACAAATGTGTTGAATCCTTATTAATTAGTAATGGTTAATTAGTAATGATTAATTAGTAATGATTAATTAGTTATTGGTTAATTTTGTCTTCAAAGTAAGCAAAAAAAAAGGAGAATCAAAAGATTCTCCTTTATCTAATGGTGTATTTTCTATTATCTAATGGTGTATTTTCTATCGGATGTTTTCTATCCGGCAGTTTATTCACCCGGTTTGGGGTTCATTGGCTGCCTATTTTGCCTTTTTGGGCTCCATGTCTCCTTCAATATAAAGTCTGATCATCTCGGTTTTTGCATTGGTGCGCAGGGTGATCGACTTTTTAAAATGACCGGGATATTTGCCGGTACCGTTATAAGTAACCTTGATTGTACCTGTCTTACCCGGCATGATGGGTTCTTTGGTATATTCCGGCACCGTACATCCGCAGGAAGCTACAGCCTGATGGATCACCAGGGGAGCATCTCCGATATTGGTGAAAGTGAATGTACAGTTTACAATGGGATTGGTTTCCGAAAATTTTCCGAAATTATGAGTTGTCTTATCAAATTTGATATTGGCAGCTGTCTGTGCAAGAACAAATCCTACACTCATGACCAAAATAGTCAGTAAAGAGAAAATCTTTTTCATTGTTGTTTCTTTTGATTAATAACAAGTTGCAAATGTAATGTTTCTTCTGTTAAATTCCAATCGTTTGGTGCGAAATAGTATTAAACAGCCTTTCCGGAAAAAGATTCAAGCAACTATTTCATCAGTTGGAATCCCAGCATCATGCCGTCATATTTATTGGCCAGCGAGCTGACTTCCTTCAGTGTGGCGCTGTTGCTCTTGCTACCGATGTAGGCCATGAGTTTCAGCAACTTGTCCGAATTGAACAGCAACTCCATGGTGTTCGCTTTGCAACGCAGCTGAGCGTGCATGTTCACTAATTTGAAGTACTTCAAGTCCACCTGCTTGGTCTCCTTGTTGTAGGCATACGTGCCCCGCAGTGTTTTTTTGCCCACCGTGCTGGTGAACGTGCTGTCGGCATGGAAGGTGAAATTCATGTGTCCTTCTGTGATTCCGACTTTTGCCAGCTGCTCCTTCAGCTTGTTCTCGGCCACCTTTTCTGCCGCTTCACCGCCTGCCTTCATCAGCAGGTTGTCCGACAGAAATTCCACCGCAGGAGCCTGATAGTTCCAGGTGCCCACCATCGAAACCGAGTCGGCGGTATGTTCTTTGATGGTTTCCACCACCTTAGAGATGTTTTCTTTGTTGAACAAGTCCTTCCATGATTGCGCCCGGCTTTCTGTTGCGCTCAGCAAGCAGACAGCCAATGCAGCCCCAAATAAATGTAATTTCTTCATGTTTGTTGTGAGGTTAAGATTAAAGTAAAACTTAAAGTCTAAGTTCCTTGTTGATACTATCGATATAATCCAATATCTCCTTTCTTCCTTCGCGGCTTTCGGAAGAAGAAATGAAGTACGGAGGAAGTTCTTCCCACTGCTTCTTCAGTTCTTGCAGGTAGGCATTGATATTCATTTTCAGCCGTCCGCCCTTCAGCTTGTCGGCTTTGGTAAAGACGATGGAGAAAGGTACCCCGTTTTCACCCAGCCATTCCATGAACTCAAGGTCAATCTTCTGAGGCTCCAGGCGCGAGTCAATCAAGAGAAACAGGTTGGTCATTTGCTCCCGTTTCAAGATGTAGCTTTCAATAATGTTGCGTATCTGGTTGATTCCTTTCTGTCCGCGTTGGGCATAGCCATAGCCGGGCAAGTCGACCAGATACCAGCTTTTGTTAATCATAAAATGATTGATGAGCATTGTTTTTCCGGGTGTAGCGGAAGTCATGGCCAGTCCTTTCCGGCCGGTCAGCATATTGATAAGGCTGGATTTTCCTACATTAGAGCGGCCGATGAAAGCATATTCAGGGAAAACACCTGCCGGACATTTCTTGACGTCTGTGTTGCTGATTACAAATTCTGCACTAGTTATTTCCATCTTTTTTATTTGTTTTAATTGACATAATCCAAAGTCCTGCAAAGGTAAGGGTTCCATTTAACATTAGCAATTCATAGCCGAATTTATATCCGGTTTCTTTCATGGTCCACGCATCGATGGCATAGCAGATGACGGGAGACAGCACGGCGATGAAAGGCACTGCCCGGTCGCGGGTGCTGCGGCGGGTAAACAGCCCGAAAGCAAACATCCCCAGCAGCGGGCCGTATGTGTAGGAGGCAATGATGTAGATAGCATCAAGGACGCTCTGGCTGTGGAGCTGCTCTACCAGGCAGATAAAGAAAGCCAGCAGGGCCGACAGGCAGAGATGCACCTTGTTTCTTTTTCTACGCGCGGTCTCTTCATCGTCCGTGTCGGTGCGCAGGAAGTCGATGCACACGCTTGTTGTCATTGCCGTGAGGGCGGAGTCGGAATTGCTGAAGGCGGCTGCAATCATGCCGATAGCGAAAAGTATGAGTACGGGTTGTCCGAGATATCCTTGAGCGGCAAACATCGGCAGGATGTCATCGCTCGTGGCAGGCAGGTCCAAATGCATGTGGGAAGCCAGTGCGAGCAGGAGAATACCCAGGCAGAGAAAGAGGAAATTCAGCGGGATGAACGAAAATCCGTAGCAGTACATGTTTTTCTGAGCCTCCTGTAAGTTGCGGCATGTCAGGTTCTTCTGCATCATATCCTGGTCGAGTCCGGTCATTACAATCACGATGAAGATGCCGCTGAAAAACTGCTTGAAGAAATTCTGCTTCGACACCCAATCGTCGAACACAAAAATCCGGCTGTGCTCGCTATCCTGTAAGGTCTGAACAATACCGCCGAAATCCATCCCCAGCTGTTTGACAGTGAAGTAGATGATGAGAATCAGCGCCGCAATCAGGCAGAAAGTCTGCAGTGTGTCCGTCCAGACGATGGTCCTGATTCCGCTTTTATGGGTATAAATCCACACCAATGCCACGGACCCTACGGCAATCATCCAAAACGGGACCGATAAATCCTGGAATACATAGGTGTGGAGAATGAGGCAGACCAGATAGAGTTTGGCTGCCGTGCCCAGCATGCGCGAGAGGAGGAAAAAGAAAGAGCCGGTGCGGTAGGCATGCTCCCCGATGCGCGAGCCGAGGTAGCCGTAAATGCTCGTCAGCCGGAGCTTGTAGTACAGCGGCAGCAGAATATGAGCCACCGCCATATAGCCGAAAAAGAAGCCGAATACGGTTTGCATGTAGGTCATGTCGAGCCCCCGAACCATGCCCGGTACGGAGACAAAAGTAACCCCGGAAATGGAAGCTCCGATCATGCCGAATGAGACTACATACCAGGGAGAACGGTTCTCTCCTTTAAAAAATGCCGCACTGGAACTGCCCTGACGGCCGGTGGTGCGGGCTATGAGCAGCAAGGCGGCAAAATAGCAGACAATTGTAACAAGTATCATCATAATGGGCGCAAAGGTACTATTTTTTGTAGGTATTCACACAATAATCTGTATCTTTGCCGTCAAATTACAGATTGTACAGATAGTACAGATTACAATAGATAGTACAGGTTACAACAGATTATAATAGATTACAACAG
>Peterbilt_p1__coassemble_1198_pt1 | contig 12593 bp, 9 predicted proteins | sample Peterbilt_p1__metabat2_high_PE_029 | metagenome-assembled genome bin Peterbilt_p1
GATAGCCACTCTTCAAAATTTCCGGATTAGGAGAATAAGATTGCTCCTTCCATTTAGGATTAAGCAGATCCTCTGCAGGAACCTTGTTAGCTCCCGTTAACCTTGATTCGTATCTATCGTAATCTCCGATTCGAAAATCACCATTTATGGACACTCTATCATACAGTTCTTTGCGATTAGCCTTATCAGACATCATAGACTGAAATGTCTTTTCGTCGCCAAGATCATCTGTCGAGTATCCTTTGCCTATCAGGGCAGAATACAATTTCTTTACTTCGTCATTATTCATATTTACCAATCTGTTTCGTTGTTACTTGAAGATGAAGTACCCCAGTTAAGTCCCAAAGGCTTTCTTGAACGTCCTTCTCCTTTCTTCTTTGTCGTAGTATTAGTTTCTGTTTTTTTACCTTTATCGAAACTTGTACTATTTTCAACCGTGGACTTATCCTCTTCTTCTACCCAAGTGCCATGCATAATTGCATTTTGCCTCATTGCACCATAGTCACGCGCATAATGCAGATTACCCTCCTTATCATACCATGGATATTCACCTTGTTTACCGCCGCTACCGCCTCTGTCATAGTAGTTAGCCCTAGATTGATTAGCATTAGTAGCAGCCTGTTCGCGAGCAACCTTAGCCTTATTCAGTTCATCTGCATATTGGGCCTCAATCTCTTTCCTCTTGGCATCAGCCTTCGCTCCATCAATCTTGTTGTTTCTAAAAAGAATATCAAGATCATGAAGCTGTGCGGCTCGTTTTTCTTTTGCATCAGCGATAGCATTATCATGTGCTCGTTGAGCAGCCTTAATCTTATCCTGTTCCAACTGTCGCCTCCAGTTTCGGTCAGCATCTTTAAGCTGCCCAATCTTCAATGCGTAGTTCAGATGCTGTTTCAATAGAGCATCCCGGTCAGCCTTCCCTTTATCCCACCGTTCCTTCGCCTTATCGCTCAGGTTCGAGCGATGATCATACATGTTTGGGGCATACTGAGAAGTGAAGTAGAGATTACTCGCTGCACTCACAGCGTCGCTGATACCGCTCACAATACCTTCCCATTTCTCCATCCGCTCCCGTTTCTTCTTCTGTTCGGGTGTTTCGAGAGGATTCTCCTTCAAGTATTTCTCGTAATAGTTAATCACGTCACCATACCCGCTAAATTCAGGCTCCTTCTGCGTATCCGGCTCGTTCATTCCGTCATACTTGCTCACCTGCTCACTTGGCGGGGCAACAGGTCCCGTAGTAATAGGAGCAGGAGGAGGCGATGAAATAGGAGACTGCGTTTCCTTCTTCTCATCCTTTTTTGAATGTTCGTCGCTATTTCCTGGCATATCCAATTCCTTTAAAACATTTTACCCATACTACCGGCAGCATCAGCCACGCCATTTACCGCCTGAGAGATTGCCTCAGCTTTCTTTTGTTCCAGATCATTCAGCTGCTGATTCAGATCAGCCTTATTGGCCAAATACTGCTGTTCGATATTATCCTTTCGGGCCTCATTGGCTACTGCAATCTGGCCCATCGTGTCAGCAAGCGCCTGGTTGTTGGCTTCCTTAGCCGCTGCCACACTCTCGTCCGTACCGCCCATAACAGCCTGCCTGCCTTCAGCCATTCTGTTGCGGTTTCTGATATTCTCCATCGTCATATTCAAGATTCTCTGCGTATCAGCACGCTGAGTTGCATCTTCGTTATACCTTCGGTCATACCAGTTTTGATTCTCCTTCATTTGGCCTTCAAGATTTCTCTTCACCTTCTTCATGGCCTTAGAAGCCTTAACTCCACCAAAGATGCTCCCACCTATTTTCAGGGCACCTCCGGCAATACTTCCAAATAATCCCATATCAATTACTTTAGTGAAACATAACTTATTATCTGTCCGTAAAATTAACGGGCTATCTTCGCACTATCATTTTAAGTTTAGAGTAAGGAGATAGAATATGCCCAGACAAAAAGGAGACGGACGCGGCCGCTTGGGAGGGCGAGCAGCCGGCACAAAGAACAAAGACAAGCCCTTGAAGACGTTTCTTCGCGAACATTCACTGTCCTATTTCCAGCCTGGAGAAGACGGCATTTCACAATACGATCTTGACATCGCCAAGCTGGATCCAAAAGACAGAGTAGATGCAGAGCTGAAACTGCTGAATTTTCACACACCCAAAATGCAATCCACCACAGTTGATATGGCTGTCACTGATGAAAAGCAGACACTATCTCAAAGGCTGTCACAACTCGCAGAAGAAAACGAATAACGATACTACTGTTTACTGTTAGTAGTAAAGCCACTGCCCAGAAAGCGGTGGCTTTTTTCATTCATAATTGGCAGAAATAATCCGGAAAAGTCATATAAGTTAATTCCACCTTTATGAATTAATGGCGGAAGAAACCCAGTTAATGGCGGAATTAACCACATTAATGGCGGAAGAAACTATTTTAAACAAATCTGTTAAATTATAGTTAAATCAGAGTTAATGGCGGAATTAACCCCATTAATGGCGTCATTAACTATCATAAACATTCATGTTAAAAAGTAATTAATGGCGGAATTAACCTAGTTAATGGCGGAAGAAACCCCATTAATGGCGCCATTAATCCATAAAGTAAAGTAAAGTAAAGAATATATATATAAAAGAGAGAAAAAGAGAGAAAAAACGCACGCGCCCTTTTTAAACCTTAGATGGAAATATCCAAAACACAAAAGATAAAACCGCTGCGCGGATTTTTGAATATACCTTCACAGCGGTTTCAAAGCTGAATAACCGTTGGCCTTGCAAGCCGTTTTTTCAATTCAATTGCCATGTCGGCCGCAAAGCTGATACAGCCGTTGGGCAAATAAAAGATATTACCTTGTGTGGTGAAATGATTCACTGCACATCGTGATGTCTATTTAAACCCCTTTCCCTTCATGTGCTCATAGACGGCCACATTGCCATTATCCATGTTCACGATTTTGAATTGCACCATAGCACGCATAGGAATACTATCCGGAAGTGAAGAAATCAAACGCCCAATCACATCATCCAGGTTAGCACATCCAATATCCTCAAAACTCGTCAATAGCTTGCCCTGATAAAAAGCCGCAGCACGAATCAGCATCTTTGGAGTCACCCGGAAAAGCATCGGCAAGGGAGCTTCCAGATTATCATATCTCGACATCTTAGAAGGCTTATCAGAGAACAGGATAAAATCCACAACCTTTTCGTTCAGTTCCCATGCAGGAGAAAAATCTATCTTCACATAAGTGCGTGTCACTGATCGCTGGCTATGATTCATAGCAAATCCTACTTCCGCAATGTTTGCACCGCAATCATTCTGTGCCGTAGTTGCCCATGTATGGCGGAAGGTATACACGCAATACCACTTCTCCTTCGGTATCCCCATCGACTCACAAATCTTTCTGATTCCTGTATTTACGTTTGCACAGAAGCTATCACTGGTCGTATGACGCTTGGAGAAATTAAACAGATACTCATCGTCCTCATCAGTTGAAGCATATTTTTCGAAAAGTGGCTTAAGCACTTCCGGCACACGCATCTCAATATAAGCACCATCCGTACGGGTACGCATCGTTTTAGCACGCTTGTAGTGAATAATCCCATTGTAGTAATCGATCTTTTTCAACTGATACAAGTCCACTGTGTTGATACCAGCCAGACACAAACACATCATGGCCACATCACGACCCAACTCCGGCAGTGGAGAAAGCATTTTCGTTGTCGGGAGAGGTGCAGCAAAGAAAGCCCTGCAATCCTCTGCCGATATAGCACGCTTCTCCGGAACGTCCGCACGAGGTATTTTCGCCTTAATCCACGGATTGTTCTTGATACGCATCACTCCCGTATCGTAATCATTATACTCTTGACAGGCAGCTTTAAACACCTGACGCATACAAACCGGATACATTTCCTTTGCTCTGGCGTTCTTTTCAAGAGTCTTAATCCACTTTATCACATTCACACTCGTCAAATACGAAAACTTAATCTTCGAGGTACCGAAATAGCGTTCCATGTTTTCAAGAGCAGTTTTGTAGTTCCTTGAATTCCGCATGTGCCCATCGTCATACATCTTGCTGATAAACTTTCGTGCATAATCCGAAAAACACAAATCTTCGTTAATTGACTTAAGATAAGCCACCACATTGTCGCAAGTCCAGTTCATTGTATCAACCCTGTTCAGATAATCCTGGTATTCACATATCTTGCTCATGCAATACTTAACCACGAACGGATCTGTCACTTCATTCCGAGTCATGCCAGCATCCGTCACCATCTTGTTGGTACGAATTAGTTTAGAATCTCGATTGTGAGTTACGCGAATGAAAACGTACCTGAATCCGTCAGCGCGTCTGCTTCTGGTAACAATTTTAAAAGTTGTCATAGCTCTGTTTTTATTAAGTTACTAATCAATCAATTATCGTTTGTTCAACATTTGTTCAACATACCCTCTAATTTTATTCAACTATTGTTCAACATGAACGTATAATTCAACATGAAATCGTGTTGAATTATACGAACCGTCAAAAAACAACAAAGGTGGAAAACCCTTGATTAAAAGGATTTTCCACCTAAGTGTCTTAGTTTAAAATATTTCGGTCTATTCCTCAACGGCAGCTTGCGCCGCTGCAAGTCTGGCAATAGGCACTCTAAACGGTGAGCAGCTGACATAGTTCAAGCCCACCTTGTGGCAGAACTTCACGGATGAGGGTTCACCGCCATGTTCACCGCAGATACCGCATTTCAGTTCCGGACGGATGGCACGGCCTTTTTCGGTAGCCATGCGCACCAGTTGTCCCACACCGTTCTGGTCGAGCACCTGGAACGGGTCTACCTTCAGAATCTTCTTTTCCAGGTAAATCGGCAAGAAAGAAGCGATGTCGTCACGAGAGTAACCGAAGGTCATCTGAGTCAAGTCGTTCGTACCGAAGGAGAAGAACTCTGCAGAAGAAGCGATGCGGTCGGCAGTCAGTGCGGCACGCGGGATTTCAATCATCGTTCCCACCTTGAATTCGATGCTGTCGCCCATTTCTTCAAACAGTCTGGCAGCTTCTGCGCGGATCACATCTTCCTGCTGCTTGAACTCATACAGGATACCGGTCAGCGGCACCATGATTTCCGGATGAGTTTCCACACCTTCCTTCTTCAGTTCGAGCGCAGCACCCAAGATTGCACGGGTCTGCATCTGCGTGATTTCCGGATACGTGTTGCCCAGACGGCAGCCGCGGTGACCCAGCATCGGGTTGTGTTCACAGAGCGATTCCACCCGCTGTTGGATATATTTCAAGCTGACACCCATGGTTTCGGCCATTTCTTCCTGTCCCTTCAGATCGTGGGGAACAAATTCGTGCAAAGGAGGATCGAGCAGGCGCACAGTCACCGGACATCCGGCCATCGCCTTGAAGATACCCTTGAAGTCGGCTTGCTGATACGGCAGGATCTTCGCCAGAGCCTTGCGGCGTCCATCGGTATTTTCTGCCAGAATCATTTCGCGCATCGCCTTGATCTTCTCCCCTTCGAAGAACATGTGTTCCGTGCGGCACAGACCGATACCTACGGCACCGAAGCTGCGGGCCACGGCTGCATCATGCGGCGTATCCGCATTGGTACGCACTTGCAGACGGGTATATTTGTCACACAGGTTCATCAGTTCGGCAAAGTCGCCCGACAGTTCGGCAGCCTTGGTTTCCACCTTGCCTTTGTACACCACGCCAGTGCTACCGTTGAGTGAGATGTAATCACCTTCTTTCAATACCACACCGTCGATTTCCACCGTGCGGGCCTTGTAGTCGATGTTCAACGCACCGGCACCCGATACACAGCATTTACCCATACCGCGGGCCACTACCGCAGCGTGTGAAGTCATACCGCCACGGGCTGTCAGGATACCTTCAGCCACCGCCATACCAGCGAGGTCTTCCGGAGAGGTTTCGATACGCACCATCACCACCCGCTTGCCGGCAGCACGCCATTCGGCAGCATCATCGGCAAAGAACACAATCTGGCCGGCAGCCGCACCCGGAGAAGCGGGCAGACCGCGTGTCAGGATCTTGGCCGATTTCAGCGCTTCTTTGTTGAATACAGGGTGAAGCAATTCGTCCAGCTTATTGGGTTCCACACGCATCAGCGCTGTCTTTTCGTCGATCATGCCCTGACGGAGCAGGTCCATCGCGATTTTCACCATCGCCGCACCGGTACGTTTACCGTTACGTGTCTGCAGGAACCACAGTTTGCCTTCCTGCACCGTGAACTCCATATCCTGCATGTCGCGATAGTGGTTTTCCAGTTTCGTCTGCAACGCATCGAGTTCCTTATATATTTCCGGCATGGCTTCTTCCATAGACGGATACTTAGCCACCCGTTCTTCTTCGCTCACACCAGCCAGTTCGGCCCAGCGTTGCGAACCGATTTTCGTGATTTGTTGCGGCGTGCGGATACCGGCCACCACGTCTTCACCCTGCGCATTGATGAGGTATTCTCCGTTGAAGAGGTCCTCACCGGTAGCAGCGTCGCGTGAGAAGCACACACCGGTAGCCGAAGTGTCACCCATGTTACCGAACACCATGGCCTGCACGCTCACGGCTGTACCCCATTCATCTGGAATACCTTCCATCTTACGGTAAAGGATGGCGCGTTCGTTCATCCAAGAGTTGAACACGGCGCAGATAGCTCCCCACAACTGCTCATAAGCGCAAGTCGGGAAGTCCTTGCCAGTACGTTCTTTCACAGCCGCTTTAAACTTCACAACGAGCAGTTTCAAGTCTTCCACTTCCAGTTCGTTGTCCAGTTTCACACCCTTTGCTTCCTTCACCTCTTCGATGATGGCTTCAAACGGGTCAATATCTTCTTTGTTGGTCGGCTTCATGCCCAGCACCACGTCGCCATACATCTGTACGAAGCGGCGGTAGGAGTCCCATGCAAAGCGGGCATTGCCAGTCTTGCGTGTCAGGCCTTCCACTACTTCGTCATTCAAGCCCAGGTTCAGGATGGTATCCATCATACCCGGCATGGAAGCGCGGGCACCCGAACGTACGGAAACGAGCAGCGGATTTTCCACGTCGCCGAATTTGGAGCGCATCAGGTTTTCCACATGCGCTACGGCATTCTCTACTTCAGCTTTTAAAAGGGATACTATTTTTTCTTGACCTAATTCGTAATATTCTGTGCAAACTTCTGTCGTAATAGTGAAGCCCGGAGGAACCGGTACGCCGATCAGATTCATTTCGGCAAGGTTGGCACCTTTACCACCTAATAAATTTCTCATGTCAGCTTTTCCTTCAGCCTGACCGTTACCAAAGGTATAAACTCTTTTTTTATCCATAATATTGTGTTTAAAGTTATATTTGTTTCAGATTTGGATTCTGATTATGTTTTTCGGTCGCAAATCTAACCATATTTCAGAAACCAAAAAACATTTTCACAAAAAACTTTTTGCAAAAATGCAATTTAGACATTGCAATTTGCATTATTTTCACCTATACCGTTTTTTTACAAAAAAAATAGCTATTTTTGCAGAATAATTAATTAGAATGGTGTAAAAGTGGCAAGAAAGAAAAAAGAACTTCCTTTATTAGAGAAGGTAACAATCCTGGATGTGGCTGCCGAAGGCAAAGCCATCGCCAAAGTGAACGATTTGGTCATCTTTGTCCCCTACGTGGTGCCGGGCGACATCGTTGACCTCCAGATCAAACGTAAGAAAAACAAATACGCCGAAGCAGAAGCGGTGAAGTTCCACGAGTACTCGCCGGTTCGAGCCGTACCTTTCTGCCAGCACTATGGCGTTTGCGGCGGCTGCAAATGGCAGGTGCTTCCCTACGAGGAGCAGATCAAGTACAAGCAGAAGCAGGTGGAAGACAATCTGCGCCGCATCGGCAAGATTGAGCTGCCGGAGATTTCGCCGATCCTGGGTTCGGCCAAGACGGAATGGTATCGCAACAAGCTGGAGTTTACATTCTCCAACAAGCGCTGGCTCACCGCACAGGAAGTGCAGCAGGATGTGAAGTACGACCAGATGAATGCCGTGGGCTTCCACATTCCGGGGGCTTTCGACAAGGTACTGGCCATCGAGAAGTGCTGGCTGCAGGACGATATCTCCAACCGCATTCGCAATGCGATCCGTGATTATGCATACGAGCACAACTATTCGTTCATCAATCTCCGCACGCAGGAGGGTATGCTGCGCAACATGGTGGTGCGCACCTCGTCTACCGGCGAACTGATGGTGATTGTGATCTGCAAAATTGTGGAAGAGCACGAGATGGACTTGTTCCGCCAGCTGCTGCAGTATGTGGCCGACTCGTTCCCCGAAATTACTTCCTTGCTATACATTATTAATAATAAGTGCAACGATACCATCAACGACCTCGACGTGCATGTGTTCAAGGGCAACGACCATATCTTCGAGGAGATGGAGGGACTGCGTTTCAAGGTGGGACCGAAATCGTTCTATCAGACGAATTCCGGACAGGCATACAACCTCTACAAGATTGCGCGTGAGTTTGCCGGACTGACGGGCAACGAACTGGTGTACGACTTGTACACGGGTACGGGAACGATTGCCAACTTTGTGTCTCGCCAAGCGCGCCAGGTCATCGGTATCGAGTATGTGCCCGAGGCCATCGAGGATGCCAAGGTGAATGCGGAAATCAACGGTATCACCAATGCGCTGTTCTATGCCGGCGACATGAAGGATATGCTCACGCAGGAGTTCATCAACGAGCACGGCCGTCCGGATGTCATCATCACCGACCCTCCCCGCGCGGGCATGCACCAGGATGTGGTTGATGTGATTCTCTTTGCCGAACCGCAACGCATCGTGTATGTGAGCTGCAACCCTGCCACACAGGCACGCGACTTGCAGCTGCTCGACTGCAAATACCGGGTGAAGGCGGTGCAGCCGGTGGATATGTTCCCGCATACGCACCACGTGGAGAATGTGGTGTTGCTCGAAAAAAGGAACGCTGACGAAATTAATCAATAAGAAGAAATGGAAAAAAGACCGAGAAGAACGCCGGCCGAAAAGGCTCGCGCACAATATACCAATTATGCGGTGAAGGAACCCATGGAGCTCATGGCGTTCCTGGCTGCCAAGATGCCGGATGCCAGCCGCACCAAGCTGAAAGCGCTGCTCAGCAAACGGGTGGTGCTGGTGGACAACGTGATTACCACGCAGTTCAACTTCCCCCTGAAGCCGGGCATGAAGGTGCAGATCAGCAAGCAGAAGTCGAAAAAGGAGTTTACCAACAAGTTGCTCAGAATCGTCTACGAGGACCCGTATATCATTGTCATCGACAAGAAGGAGGGACTGCTCTCAGTGGCATCGGAGCGCCAGAAGGAGTGCACGGCACATTCTATCCTGAATGAGTATGTGCGCCGTTCAGGACGGCAGTTCCGCACGTATGTGGTGCACCGCCTCGACCGCGACACGTCGGGCCTGATGATGTTTGCCAAGGATGAGCAGACGCAACGCACCCTGCGCGACCACTGGCAGGAGATTGTGACCGACCGCCGCTATGTGGCCGTGGTGCAGGGCAGCATGGAGAAGGATTATGACACGGTGGTGTCGTGGCTCACGGACAAGACGCATTATGTGCTCACCAGCCGCCAGGACGACGGCGGACAACGCTCGGTGACGCACTACCGCACCATCAAGCGGGGCAACGGCTATTCGCTCGTGGAGCTGGAACTGGAGACGGGACGCAAGAACCAGATCCGGGTGCACATGCAGGACCTGGGTCACCCGCTGGCGGGCGACGGCCGCTACGGCGGGGAGGATTACTCCAACCCGATCAACCGCCTGGCGCTGCATGCGTTCAAGCTTTGTTTCTATCATCCGGTCACGGGTCAGCTGATGGAATTTGAAACCCCCTACCCGCCCGAATTCAAACGATTGTTCCAAAAATAAATGATTCATCGGCTGACAGGTTCTGTCAGCCGATAGCATAAAAAACATCCCATGAAACTTCTTTGGCTCGATTTAAACTGCTCGTATGCTCACTCTTCACTGGCGCTGCCTGCGCTTCATGCACAGATGATGGACCGCACGGATATCGAATGGGATATCGTGTCGGCTACCGTCAACGAGAACACCGGTCGTGTGGTGGAGGAGATTTACCGCCGCCAACCGGATCTGCTGGCGGCAACCAACTGGCTGTTTACGCATGAGCAGTTGCTGCATCTCATCTCGCGCGTCAAGGCGCTCTTGCCGCAGTGTGTCATCGTGCTGGGCGGTCCGGAGTTTCTGGGCGACAACCGCGACTTTCTGCTCAGCCACCGCTTTGTCTCGGCTGTGTTCCGGGGCGAGGGCGAGGAATCGTTCCCGCAATGGATGCAGGTCTGGGATCAGCCTACCGATGCCTGGAAGGACATCACGGGCCTGTGCTACCTGGATGAGCAGGGGATGTATCACGACCAGGGACTGGCGCGGGTGAAGGAATTCAACCGCCTGGTGCCGCCCGAGAAGAGTCCTTTTTTCAACTGGAGCAAACCGTTTGTGCAGCTGGAGACCACGCGGGGATGTTTCAACACGTGTGCGTTCTGTGTGAGCGGCGGGGAAAAGCCGGTGCGCACGCTTTCGCTGGAGGCGATTGCCGAACGCCTGGAGCTGATTCATCAGCATGGCATCCGCAATGTGCGCATGCTCGACCGCACGTTCAACTATCAGACACGGCGGGCGAAGGAGCTGTTCGATCTCTTCCGCCGGTATCCGGACATCTGTTTCCACCTGGAGATTCACCCGGCCCTGCTGTCGGACGAGCTGAAAGAGGAACTGGCGCGGATGCCGAAGGGCTTGCTTCACCTCGAAGCGGGCATCCAGAGTCTGAAGGAGGAGGTGCTGCTTTGCTGCCGCCGCATCGGCAAACTGGCGGATGCGCTCGAGGGTTTGCGCTACCTGTGTTCGCTGGATAACATGGAGACGCATGCCGATCTCATCGCAGGATTGCCGCTGTATCATTTGTCGGAGATTTTCGAGGATGTGCACACACTGGCTGCTTACCGGGCCGGAGAGATTCAGCTCGAATCGCTCAAGCTGCTCCCGGGCACGGAGATGCGCCGGCGGGCCGATGAACTGGGCATCCGCTATGCTCCGCTCCCACCCTACGAAGTGCTGCAGACCCGCGAGATTTCGGTCGGCGAACTGCAACAGGCGCATCACTTGTCGCGCCTGCTCGACTTCTATTACAACACGCCGACCTGGCAGGAGATCATGCGCACCCTGATGCTGGCTCATCCCGATTTTCTGGAGTCTTTCCTCCATCACCTCGTGCAGATGGATGTCATCGATACGCCGCTCAGCCTGGAGCGCAGGGGACTGATTCTGTATGCGTTCTGCAAGGAGCACTACCCGGCGGAACTGACCCAAGTGAGCATCGCCTGGATAGAAGCGGGCATGTCGCTCAAGAAGGCTCCGGCCGAACGGGTACGCACCAAGCACCAGCAGCCGCCGGCCCGGTGGGACGTGGTGTATGGCAGCTACCGCCCCGACCTGCGCCTCTGCTTCCTCCCCACCGACGACGAAGGACACGGCTACTGGTGGGGCTTTGAGTCGGAAATCCAGAAGATTCAGCCGGTATTCAAGGCCGCGTTCCACGGCTAAAATAGAAAAAATCATACGGGCACTCCGGTGCCCTAAACTCATACGAATATGAAAAAGTTTATCAAGGGGTTCCGGTTTACCCCCGACAATTATCCGGAAGCGATCGAAGAGAAGATTCAGAAACTCAGAAAACAAGGATACAAACTGCCTCCCCGCAAGGTGCTGCGCACGCCCGAACAGCTGGAGGGCATCCGCGAGAGTGCCAAGATCAACACGGCCCTGCTCGACTACCTGTCGGGTGAAATCCGCGAAGGGATGTCGACGGAGGAAATCGACAAAATGGTGTATGACTTCACCACAGCCCACGGTGCCATCCCGGCTCCGCTCAACTACGAGGGCTTTCCCAAGAGTGTGTGTACCAGCATCAACGATGTGGTGTGCCACGGCATTCCTAATAAGCATGAAATCCTGAAAAGCGGCGACATTGTCAACGTGGACGTGTCTACCATCTACAACGGCTATTTCTCCGATGCATCGCGCATGTTCATGATCGGCGAGGTGGCACCTGCCATGAAGCGGCTGGTGCAGGTCACCAAGGAATGTCTGGAAGTGGGCATCGCAGCGGCTCAGCCGTGGAAGCAGCTGGGGGATGTGGGTGCCGCCATCCAGGAGCATGCCGAGAAGAACGGGTTCAGCGTGGTGCGCGACCTCTGCGGACACGGTGTGGGACTGAAGTTTCATGAGGAGCCGGATGTGGAACACTTCGGACGCCGGGGCACGGGCATGGTCATTGTGCCGGGCATGACGTTCACCATCGAGCCGATGATCAACATGGGCCGCTACGACGTGTTTGTGGACGAGGCCGACGGATGGACCGTGTGCACCGACGACGGACTGCCTTCTGCCCAGTGGGAGAACATGATTCTCATCACCGAGACGGGCAACGAGATCCTGACTTATTAAACTGCCTGAACGGCACCGAACGATAATCCTGTTAGATTCATGGAACTGATTTTATTGATGCTCACCGCGGTCCTCACGCTGGCTGTCCTCGTGGCCGTGCTGATGA
>Peterbilt_p1__coassemble_2870_pt1 | contig 6372 bp, 6 predicted proteins | sample Peterbilt_p1__metabat2_high_PE_029 | metagenome-assembled genome bin Peterbilt_p1
ATGAACTTCACTGGCCGGACGAACGCCGGCTGAATGGACTTCGAACGAAGGTTCCTCCATCAGCGTTTCCGTTTCCAGATACTCCAGCGGAGCCTGGCATATCAAGCATTCTTCTTTCATTATATAGTTGTTTCTTCTTTTTCTGAGTTGTTGCAGTAATGACACGAAGTTCGTAAAAAGTATGGAAATGAGCAAAGAAAGGTGCTTTTTTCTTTGGCCTTCCAAGCTACAGATGCTGCTTCATCACTTGTACCACTGTTTGTATGTATCTGGGGTCTTCTGCATAGCCGATGTCACGTAGCCATTTCAGATAATCTACATCGCTGGAGTTTATCCGGCTCTTTTGACCATACCGATACTGCACCTTGGTATAGTAAGCCCGTACACTTTCCGTCCAATGGTTGAACTCATAGTACTTTCCGGTTTTGGGATTGGTAAGACCAAACAGGTTATGATGGAATACATTGCACTGTGCGCATCATCTTTTTTAAAGGATGCGCTGATTTCTGAGAGAAAATCTGTAACTTTGTGTACTGGCATAGAGTGGAGTATTATTTTGTTTGATCACTTTAAAGATACTCATTTTCTGCGATATACAGAAAACTCTATGCCTTCTTTTATATCCTCTTATAAACTTTCATACTGACTTGCGAAACTTAAATTAACTACAAAAATGAAAAGCCTATTGGCAGAGTTAAATATGCGCTATTTTAATTCCGCCAACAGGTTAAAGTTATAAAAAAGACTTGTTCTTTTCTTTTATAACGGGGTTTCTGTTCTCATACAAAAAAACGGGGCGATTGTTTTGTTTACTGAAACTTTTAATGGTACTTTTGTGGCTAAACTTTAAAAACAGAATGTTATGGTGTATCGCCACCAGGCATTGTTTATGCATTAGAAATTTCTGCTTTATGATCATTCAAATACCGTTGGTTTCGCAGTCTTGTCTGTCGTTCGGCCGGCTTCGTCAGTTGCTGGGCATCGATAACCTCGTGCTTCATATGGGTCCGGATGAGATGCCGGGCACCTGGGCCTTCTATCGCGAAGGCATGTCAGTGACACTGTTTCTCATCCAGCAAACCGACAATGGTTATCTGCTGTCGATGGATGGTCTGGCTTCGTACGACGATTACCGCTTTCTGCCTTACCTGGTGGATTCGTTGAGCCTCTGTCTGAACAATGAACCTTTCACCAGCGACGGCTGCTCAGCCTATGAGCTCTACAACGAGAACTGGGTGGCGGATACCATGGGCGAGGAGGTGGCTTACCTGAAGTGTTATCTGCAGTTGGGACTGAAGTATTACCTTTCGCTGCCCATCCCGTCGACCAATGTCTATGTGGATGTCGCAACTTTGCGTTCGGTGGGGGTGAGCATCCATTCGGCTACGCCCCGCATCTACGGTTATGTCCATTACCTGCTGCGTGCCAATCGCCTTCCGTGTGACGAGGAGGTGGATAATGGTCCGGTTGAGGGGGCAGGTGAAGTGGAGGTAGATGTGCCGCAGCATCAATCCATCGGCACGGTGCTTTCCTGGCAGACCGACGGTTCGGAGACTACCGAGAGTTACGGGCGCGAGGATGTGGAACTGTTGCTGCAACTGGCCGAGGCTTACCGCCGTGGTGAGCCTTGCGACGGGGTGGTGCTGAATGATATTGCTACGATCTATGAGCACGGCATCGGGGTGGAAGCGGATGCGGAAGTGGCGGCGCACTGGTACCGCGAGGCCATCCGCCAGGGCGATCATACCTTTGCACCTACCAGTTTGGGCGATCTGTATCGCAAAGGGGCTGGCCGGATAGCGAAAGACTTGCATCGGGCTGTGGCAGCCTACCGTCAGTCGGTAGATCCGTATGCCTGGTACCGGCTGGGGCAAAGCTACGAGGAAGGCTGGCTCAGCACCCCCGATTTAGACAAGGCCATGGAGTATTACCACCGGGCAGCGGCCGTGCATCATCATTTGGCGCTGAAAAGGTTGGGGCTGGAACATTAAGGCTGTTTCTGCATTCCTTAAATAATTATCTTAAATCGTAATTACTCTGATCGATACCACGGATTTGTTCGGGAGTAAGGTCAGTGGCCTTAATTTTCCAAGGGTCCTGTCCCCAAAGAGAGTGGGACAGGAGGAGACAGAGTATAAAGAGTTTTGTTTTCATAAGTAGGATTATTATTTCTTTTTTACGTTTTCCTCAAAGATAAGCATTAATTTGAATGTTTGTACTTTGTTGAATATTTTTTTGATTTCCGTCGGATGTCTTCCATCTTTTCCAGTGTCACCTGAGAGAGATCTGTACTTTTTCCTGTGTCCAGCAGGCGGTGATAGGTATCTGACATCCGTTCCCGATTACGCTTACACAACTCCCGATTTTCTTTATAGTCAATATATTATAAATTTTAAGCAGTTAGGGCCAACTCCTGCAATGAAATAGAAAGCCCTCTTTTGTGGAATATTGCACCAAGTGAATTCATATATTGGCCAGTTGCTAAATGGTGAACTTTGGACAGTACGTACAAAGTGAAATTGATCCCCTAAAAAATATATAGAAACTATATTTGTTAGATTAAAAAATAACTAACTTTGTGCTCTTGAATTATTATAAATTTAAATACTCTTATTTATGAAAAAATTGGCTATTGCTCTTTCGCTTCTTATGGGGGTGGCTACACGCATTTCTGCCCAAGAAGTATCAGTTCCAGAACCTGAATTTATCAACAGCTATTGTATTTTAACCAGCGATAGCACGTTAGCAACATTACCTAAGGAAAATGGTATGATAGGCAAACATGAAACTAAAACCAAGGGTTTGCTGAATAAAATATCTAAAGTGGCAGACGTTGCCAGTTCTGCTGGTGCCTTAGGTGCTGTTATCGGTGCTAATGCCGGTAATCTATCAGGAGCAGTAGCAGGTGTTAAAGTACTTACCACAGCAGGCAGTGTCGGTGATGTTGCTTCATCGGCCAGTGCATTGGCCGGTTCAAGTGGTATGGATATTATTTTCCCAGGCAAGTCTTCTCGTTATGTATATCATTATGATGGTAAAGATGTGCGTTTGCTTATTAAGGCTGCTAACAATGAAGAAGATCCTATTGGAATTTATCGAATTGTAAAATTTAATACACTAAAAAAACAGCGTCGTATTCAATGGATTGAATTCGAGTCTTCTGTGTTGGGTACTGAAGAGGCTCAGAAAAGTGGCTTTTTATACTTTACGGGGCATAAATATGGTGATCAGTCTTATCTGTTGACTATTCCTGCTTCTGAAATAGAAAAAGGGGAATATGGCATTTTCTTCATGAACATTATTACAGCGACTTCTATACCTGTTGGTACTTTTGGTGTTTATTGATCCTGTTTTGATTAAATTTCTATTTAGAAGTCGCTTCATCGAAAATAAACTCCTACCTATGGAGGTGTGTCATAATGCATGATGCACCTCTTTTTTATTTATCGATATGCAAATGTTCTACTACACAGCGAAGTTTGAGGCTCTCCACAATCGGGCGTTCTGGCAGTTAGGGTGTTCCTCTTTCTTTTCTATCTGCCTTCGCTGAAAGCATGCTTATGCATGTTTCTACGTTGAACGTATCAGTTGTAGAAATTCGCTGAGGGCACAACCCGAATTTGGTGAGCAAACTGTCCTTTAGCTGGTCGCGCGACTGCTGTGCTTCGTTGTTCTGGTGAAACTGCCAGCCATCCACCTCAAACACTTGCATCGGCTGCTTGGTGAGTGAATTGTAAACCAAGAAATCGACATGTGCCAGCGGACTTTCGGCAAAGGCTTTTTCCTTTTCATTCAAGCTGTTCCAGTCCGCTATTAAACGAGATAAAGGGTAGTGGCAGAGCACCGCTACATTGTCCCACTGCAACTTCTCAATGGCTTTAGTCAACGCATCATACACCAGGTTTTCGGACAAGTGTTCGGAGATTTTCTTGTGAGAAGCCTCAAATGCCAACCGCTCTGCTGTGTACGATTTGTAGAGCAAGTCGAAGACTGAATGCAGCTTGCTTTGGGTCTCTTCGCAGTTGTTGTATTTCATGTAATCGATGAGCTGCCCCAGAATAGACTCTTGCGGCTTCTCATTCTCGTTTGTCACGACACAAAGCCGGGTCTTGGCCCGCGAAATCGCCACGTTCAGCAGGTTGGCGTCATCCGAAAATTCCGTAGGCACATTGTCCACCATGCTCAGAATGATAGCATCACATTCCCGTCCCTGAAACTTATGTACTGTGCTGGCTATATCTTTCCCCAGCGTCTTATTGATTTCCTCGGCTTGTAGTCGGTAAGGAGTGATGATTCCTACACTCTCATTCTCGGAAAATTGCGGCATAATCTCTTCCTTTATCACATCAATCTCACGCTGGTTCAGATGTCCGCGCGCGTAATTACCCTTGCCGGTATATACTACCTCCAGCACCTTCTCCTCGTTCTCGTCGGCAGTCATGGCTACCAGCTCTCTGTCATAGAATTTCCGGTTGCAGAATTCAATGATTTGGGGATGACACCGGTAATGCTCGCGCAGCAGTGTCACCGGGGCATCGCGGAAAATTTCCAGACAAGATTTCAGGAAACTATGGGTGATGGCATTGTAACTTTCTTCCACCTGATAGGTTTCCTGAATGGCTCGTAGTGCGGTGGCTTCTTCTTGGCCGACGACATTGGGCAACTGCTTATCATCGCCTACAATCACTGCATGAGTGGCACACGACAACGCCAAAGCTCCGGTCTTGATGTCCACTTGCGAGGCTTCGTCCATAATGACATAATCAAATACGTGGTCCGGACTGATGCAGCTTTTGGCTGAATACGTTGTGCTCAACACTACCGGGTAAGCAGCTAAGAAAGCTGCGCTTTGCCGGTAAAGGTCGGAGGGTTTCCATCGTTCGCGCTGCTTTCCTGCATACCGGCCGGCTATCGCAGCCTTCAATAGCTGAAGCGAAGTGGAACGCAGCTCTTTCACATGATGAGGCAGCTGGATGGCATCAAGGGAGGATCCGATTGTTTCCAGTTCATTTTCAATCTCTCTCAGACGCGCGTCATAGTAAGCCGCTTCCAACTCGGCGACGACCCTACTGCTGGGCTTCTTTAAGAAAGAGAACATCCTCATTCCCATCCGCAGACTCCACTTCAGCTTGTACCATATGCCGACTGCCTTTTGCCCTTCGTTCAACAGTTGATAGGAGTGAAGCAGTTTCAGCAGGGAGGACGAAGCACGATTACGTAACCATCCTTCCGATTCATTGCTGGCACATAGCTTCTCGTTGTGTTCTCTTTCCAGCTGCAATGCTGCATGTTCCGCCTGAAGTTTCGCTTGCTGCAGCTGCCCCTCAAAGCCTTTCGATACCTCGGCCAGGGCTTTCTTGCAGCGTTCTTTTACAGCCGATTTATCCTCTAGAAGCCAATTGTCCATGGCAGGACACGACGGCTGGTTATTGAAAAAAGCGTCCCTGTTTTGCGCACTGCCCAGTTGAGCCACTATAAATCCCAGGCTCTCTTTTTCCAGTTTCTCCGCCACATTCTCTACGGCAGAGTTGTTGTTCGAAACTACCAGCACCGTTTTGTTTTGCATCAGCAGGTTGGCGATGATGTTTAGAATTGTTTGCGTTTTCCCCGTTCCTGGAGGTCCTTGTATGATGCTTACCTGATGCGTCAACGCAGCTTCTACAGCAGCCTTTTGACTGGCGTTGCAACCAAACGGATAATAAAGCTGCTTAGGCATATTATGCGTATCCAGTTTGCTTTTGCTACCCAGATACTGGGCCAGGGGAACATTGTCTCTTTTCACGTCCACCTTCTGATATTGTTTCGAAAGAATACTGATGTTATCGTCCGTCAGCAGACTTGTTTCGGCTGCCAGTTTATTGAGGTAATCCCACGTAGAGCCTCCGTTTTGGTTGATGGGGGTTCGGGTGACATACACCTGTTTCCCCTCTAAGTTTTCGTAATAACCATTCTGATAGACGATGTGATAGAAGCAGTGTTTCTCATCCGAAAAGCGAAGAAGTGCTGCAGCCTGGGTGATATGCCTGTTGTTGATGTACAAGCCTTTTTCGCCGAGGTCAATTTTTTCTGGATGGGTCAGATAAAGCAGGCGGGAAGGGTTGTAATGAAACCACCGCGTAGAACCGTTAAACAGAACAGACCACAGTCCCTTGCTGTTTTCTTTGATAGCAGCAATTCGTTCTGTGACAAACATATCCTTGCTTCCACGCTTGTCTAAATCGACAATCATACATTCTTTTCTATCCATGCCTCTTTTTGATTGATGTGTTATCTTTACTCGTGTCCCAAAAACTGTATCAAAAGCTGTAGCTTGCTGAACTCATAGACACGAAAACTCTTTCAGTACCTCGTTGATATGTGTCATCGTTATTC
>Peterbilt_p1__coassemble_3403_pt1 | contig 5542 bp, 3 predicted proteins | sample Peterbilt_p1__metabat2_high_PE_029 | metagenome-assembled genome bin Peterbilt_p1
CGTCAGATTGTGGTTCTGAATGTCGTGGGTTCGAGTCCCATCTGCCACCCCAAAAAGAAGAAGTTCAATAAAAGAGCTTCTTCTTTTTTTTATTCCAATTAATTTTCATACCTTGTTTTTTATCAGTAATTTCGCGGCTCAAAAACAAAAAGAGGTATTATAACAATTATTAGTCGATGATTAGTCGATGCGAACCAAGTAGCGTGACGGGTCTTTCAGGTGTTTTCAGGTAGTCCGAATCCAGCCTGCACGCTATGCTAACACTTACTTTATTCTATGAGCGATTTCATTAACGAGATTCTACAGAAAAGAGAACTCGAACAATGTCCTGTTCCCTTTTGGAAACTAAAAATTACCGATTCAGAATACAATCAGCTGCGCGAAATCCTGCAAAAGAGAGTCATGACCCGCGCGTTTTACTTGAGCAATCCCTTCAACGTGGTGTGCGAAGAAACAGCCTTGTTTGTGGCCGAAAGCTGGCGCCGGGAATGCCAGGAAGAAGCACCGTCCATCGAAGACATCTACGCACTGCTGCAGCTGCCCAAGGGATACACCTACGCCGAGCAGCTGTTTGAGTCGGCCTGCGAAGGAGCCCAGCTGATGGGAGTGGACTATTTCGAAGACCAGGACCTGGATTTCATCAACCGCGAAGAGGCCCTGAACGCCTTGCTTTTCCAAGGAGGCTTGCCCATGAAATTAATCACGGACGACAAAACAAAGACCCGCTGGAGCAAGATGGGACGCCGACTGGTGAACCGCAACCTGAACATCGACCAGCTCGACCTGAATCTCTCCGAAGGCGACAAAGCGTCCATCCGCGAGTTCTGCAGCTGCCTGCAGATGGCTTTGGACTGCGACCAGCCCGAAAGCCTCCCGTTTCACTGCGCAAACGGAGAGAAGGACGAGCATTACCTGCACCTGCACCACCTGGCTGAACGGGAAAGAAACAAGCGCTCACTGCTCCGTCCGTTCACGGTGAACTGGCAGTTCCATATCGTAGCCGAAGAACTTGCCGCCGCTGAACCAACTGCTGAATCAACTGCCGCTGATAAAACTGAAACTGAAACTGAATCAGCTGAATCAACTGCTGAATCAACTGCTGAATCAACTGCTGCTGAATCAACTGCAGGCAGCAGCCTCCGGGCCACTTATACCGTAGAAGGAGCCCACCGCCTGCCGGAAAGCTTCCTCGAAGAATTCCGCCTCGAACCGTTCTCCCGCTTCTCCCTGCACATTGCACGAAACGGGAAGACCGACCATACATTCGATTATGAGCACGGAGCCAGCACGCATACCGTGTTCAGCACACACGCCTATCACCCGGGCGACCACCTTTCGCTCTCGTTCAGCACAGTAGATACTCCCTTCCTGAGCGACGAACTGAACCTGTCGGTGCCCTACCTGCTGTATGAAAGCAGCGAGCAGACGTTCACTTTAGGCAACAAGTTGGGACAGGCGGCTTCGCTGGTGCTAGCCCCCGAAGGATGGAGTCTCACGGGCCGACAGGCATGGAAGAAAGAGACCTACTGCTGGGAGGGCGTGATGCTCACCGGCTGGCATATCCCGGCCGACTATAGCAAGGAGTTCGGACTGAAGAAGGCGGGCGAAACCATCCGCTTCCAGCCTCACTCCACACTCTACTGGACCGAAATACAGGCGCAGCCGCTGTCGGTGGCAGGCATAGAAGAGCCGGTCTTCCACCTCGACGGCAGCACCACCTATGCGCTGTGCTCCGACGAGGATGCAGGAGCCCGCACAGCCTCACTGGCGCAGGTGGAATTTAAAAACGAAGCCGACGAAGAGTGGAGTGATACCCCTTCCTACGGCCGCGTGATGGTGCGCGCCAAGGATAGCCGCGCAGCCTGGGTGGCCCCCGCCCGCCTCATCAACACCGGCGGCGGACTCACCATCGAGGTGGTGGATGCCGATGCATCGAGCTGCACGCTGCATGTGTGCTGGGAGCACGGCACGGTGAGCACGGAAGAGGGAGCACTGAAGGCCGATGACGTGTGGCTGGTGCTGAAGGAAGACCTCACGGACGACCGCATCCACTTCACGCTCACGCCCCACGAAGAGAGCCGCCATGCCTTTACGCTCACCCTGAGAGCTCCGTTCAAAGGCTTCCGCCTGCTCGATGAAGAAGGGCGTACGGTGGACGGCGGTGCGCTCATCCCGTGTGTAGACGTCGACAAGTACCGCTACGAGATGGTGGGCCAGTGCCTGCGCTCCTACACCATCGCAGGGCGCCGCCGCGAGTTGCGATGGGTCGACGGACAGCTGCACATCTTCGAAAACAAGGAACTCGTCCGGCCGATAGCCTACACCGGCTGTCTGACCGAACTGTTCGATTCGCGCGACATCCTCCACGAGCTGCTCAGCCAGACCTCACAGAACAAGCATTTTGCCGAAATCCGCATGACGTTTACCACCAGCTCAAACGAGCGCTGGAGCATCATCATCAAGGACACGCCCTACCGCATGCGCCAGGAAGAAAACCGGCTGATTGTGTTTACCGACAACAAGAAGCCGCTCCGCTACAGCCAGCCGCTGAAGCTGCTGCGGCTCGATGACCCTAACTGCCCCGCCCTCCGCCTGTATCACGATGCAGCGCAGGGATATGTGCTTCCCGAGGAAATCCGCTCCTGGGGACCGGTGCTCGCCACGGGCATCTCAGGCGGCAGCGTGCGTCCTGCCATCGTAGCCTTAGGCAGTGCCCTCTCGGGCGAAGGCTGGTCCATCCGCAAAGACCGGATGATGGACGACTTGGCTCAGTCGCTGGCTGCCTCCACCTTCGGCGACGAACTGTGGACACGCATCTTAGCGTGGTATCACCGCCTGCAGAACGAGGAGATTCCGGTCAGCGCGCTGCTCGACATGTGCTGCGTGGCTCAGCAGGCCGACGCACTCATCTGCCTCGCCTTCCAGCTGTATGTGCAGTGTGAAACGGAGGAGGAACGGGAGGAACTCACCCAGCAGATGAAAGCATTCAGCCAGTCGATGTCATTCAGCTGGTACTGGCTGCAGCCCAAGCTGAACATGCTGATGCTCGTCATCCACCAGCACCTGGGCGACATGAACAGCCCCTTCATGAAGGCAAGCTACTCATCCTGGGCCCACCAGAAGGGTGCAGAAGGTCTGAAATACCTCGAAGCCTTAGAGGATGAAGAGGCATACGGCGAATATTTCGGCGAATGTATGTTTGAGGTGATGGATTCGTTCAGCAACTGGATGCGCTCGCTGTGCTTCGTCTCGCTGACCGGCCGTGAGGCGGAAGAGATGAACGAGATTTTGCGCTCGCTCGCCGAGGGAATCCTGGAAAACCCCGACCAGCTGAACCGGCTGGAAGACCTGTCGGAAGAGTTTGTGGACTACAAGCAGGATGCCACGGACAGCGCCACGAAGGCGTTCTTCGCCCAATACGGCGAGCGGCATCAGGCAGGAAGCGACTCCTGGATGGCAGCCCGCGCCAATGTGGTGTGTGCCCACCTGCAGGGAAAGACCGACCTGCTGATGCAGACGGAAGAAGTGAGAAGCAGCATCCTGTTCTGCAGCCAGGCCTACCCCGACGACTTTATCCTCGCGCTCAACAACCGCCTCGCAGACAAATAAAGGCAAAGCTGAAAACAGAAAACTAAAAACTGAAACTGAAACAGAAATAGAAAACAAATACAAATACAAATACAAAAATCAGCCTGCGGCTTAGGGATTTTTCCCCGCCACAGGCTGATTTCATTTTATCTTATTATAGCTGTATTAAAGCTGAATCTTATTAAAGCTGATTTATCTTATTAAAGCTGTATTAAAGCTGATTTATCTTATTATAGCTGGTTTTACTTATTAAAGCTGTATTAAAGTTGTAGCTTATTAAAGCTGACTACAGTCTCGTTTGCTGAAAGCAGAAGCCCAACTGAAGCAATTGAAGCAACTGAAGCAACTATAACACCAATTAAATCAACTGACCCAAATTAAACTGACGAATCAATTTAAACTGACGAACCAATTTAAATCAACTGAATCAACTTAAACTGAAGAATCATTTGAAGAACAAAACTTTGCGAACCCGATCCTTCAGTTCAGGAGTCGGCACACCGGGTGTATCCAGAAAAGCCAGAACAAAATTCTCCGCTAAGATTTCTTCCGGATGGATGATATAATTGGTATTCTTCCCCACCCGCTGGGCGAAATCCTCAATATCCTCCATTCCATACACAATCAGCTTCCCGTTCGCATCACGCTTCGCCTTCATATCCGGACCATACGGCACAAACGCCACCTTCACATACTCAAAGAAAGCACCACCGGCATAAGGGCGGTCGGCATAAAGATACATGGCACACTGCTCCACCTTTCCCCCTTTCACCGTAAAGGGTCCATAGCTGTCGTAAGCCGCAATGTCAGGGTTCGAAATACGGGTCTTGAGCAGCTCGGCCGGATATTCCATCCCCTGGGGAGCAATGGAAAATCCCAAAGCAGCATACAGATCACACTTGTAATCCACGCTGTTTCTCGTCAGTATGTGCGACAGCTCATGCAACAGCAACGTGCGGCGTCCCTTCTCGCTTGCCCGCTTGATCCATCCCGCAGAAAGCGCAATCCAGTTGGCCTGCGTATAGCCGCCGGCATCCCCTTCATCTTTCATCGTCGACTTCACCAGCACCACCTCCTCGGGCAGAGGCAAGCGGTAACCCTCCTTGCGGATAATCTGGTTGAGAGCCAGCATATCCTGCCAGATCAGTTCCTTTTCCTCCTGAGTCCAAGCCCGCACCTCCCTTTGCTTGAAAGCAATCAGTTCGGCCTTAGTGCCGCTGGTCTTCTGCAGACGGGAAAGAATATCAAACTCGCTCCACCCGCGGGTGAACGCATCATCCGTGCCTAAGAGAGCCTGCCCCTCTTCCACAGTGGCAAACCGGAAACGGATGGTGTCGGCATACTGGATACTTGCAGCAGCTCCCTCGGCAACAAGCAGAAGCAGCCCGCAGAAAATCATTCGAAATAAGTTTCTCATAACAGTTTTATCGTTTATTGTTTATTAATTATCGTCGATTGTTTCTCGTATTGTTTATCGTTTTTCGTTTATTATCAATCATTTAGCTTGTCGCTTTATTTATTGCTTTCCATTATTTAATTCATGCAAAGCAAAAATAGCGAATCCATCCGAAAGAGACAATTTATTTTATCAGGAAAACGAAAGAGAAACCAAATTCAAACCAAATTCAAACCAAATCAAAACCGAATCCATGTGGTTCTGAGTTGTAGATGACTTTTTCTTCATGGCTGATTCATTATCTTTGCGTTCTTCTTCTGCAAAGATAGACAGCCAGCGCTTAACAGTACCATAACTGAGTGGAAATATTCGGGAGATATGCCCAATACTGTAACCCAATTCTGTATAAAGACGAATTACTTCCGAATAATAACGTTCCTTTTTCTGTGTCTTATACTCTATCATAACATTCTTATTGGGTCAACTTTTTCCAGTCCAAGACATCTTGGCACATTCCCAGATTCATTGACTAAATTGCCGGCAATTTGCTTGCATATG
>Peterbilt_p1__coassemble_3414_pt1 | contig 5523 bp, 4 predicted proteins | sample Peterbilt_p1__metabat2_high_PE_029 | metagenome-assembled genome bin Peterbilt_p1
AAAAAAAATCCTACCTGCTCATGTGGCAGATAGGATTTTTTATTTTACTTATCCAGTTCCTGATACTTACTGTGCTGGCTCTTATACTCCGGCACAATCTCCTTCATGATCTTCACAATCGCCATGTCATCAAATGTCTCCGAAGCCTCCAGCAGACGTTCCTCGTTCACCTTCGCCGTGTCGTAATCATACTCACGCACCTGCGCCACCATGATCTTCGGGTGATGCGTCGGCTTCGTGTTCTCCTTCGTAGACAACAGCTCCTCATACAGCTTCTCGCCCGGACGCAGACCGCTGAACTTGATCTCCACGTTCTGAGCACCCGACAGCTTGATCATCCGCTTCGCCAGATCCACAATCTTCACCGGACGGCCCATGTCGAACACAAAGATCTCACCGCCCTTGCCCATCGTACCGGCCTCCAGCACCAGACGGCAAGCCTCCGGAATCAGCATGAAGTAACGGATGATATCCGGGTGCGTCACCGTGATCGGTTCCCCCTTCTTGATCTGCTCCTTGAAGATAGGAATCACCGAACCGTTGCTGCCCAGCACATTACCGAAACGCGTCGTGACAAACTGCGTGCAGCCCTTCACCTTACCTTCCACAATCGCCTGATTCAAGCTCTGGCAGTAAATCTCACAGATACGCTTCGAGCAGCCCATCACATTCGTGGGGTTCACCGCCTTGTCCGTAGAAATCATCACAAACTTCTTCGTGCCATACTTCACTGCCAAGTCCGCAATCACCCGCGTACCGTAGATATTGTTCTGCACCGCAATCGCCGGATTATCCTCCATCATCGGCACATGCTTATACGCTGCCGCATGGAACACATAGTCCGGACAGTGCTCCGCAAAGATACGCTCCATGTGCGGCTGGTTCGCAATACTCGTCACAATCGTCCAGTTCTTGATCTGCGGAAACTCCTTCGCCATCATCAGCCGGATGTCATGCATCGGCGTCTCCGCCTGGTCAATCAGCACCATCTCCGCCGGTTCGAAACGCGCCACCTGACGCACCATCTCACTACCGATACTGCCCGCAGCACCCGTAATCAAAATTTTCTTGCCTTCCAGCAACACCCCGATGGCATTCATATCCACCTCAATCTTGTCACGCGGCAGCAAGTCCTCAATCTCCACCTCGTGCAGATGACTCGGCGTCAAGTCCGACTTCCCGTCCCACGACTGCGCCGCCGGCATCATCATGATGTGGATACCTGCCGCGATGAACTCATCCACCATCGCCGTATTCTCCCGGAACAGCTCACTCTTCAGCGGCGACACCAACAGCGTTTCCACGCCCAGCATCTTCATCTCCGCCGCAATGCCCGGGCCATTGAGATATACCTTCTTCCCCATCAGCACGGCATTCTTCATCTCCTGCCCGTCACTGATGAACGCTTTCAAACGATACTTCTTCGCTTTGGTGGCAAACAGACTATTCGCCAACGAAATACCACCCGCCTTTGTACCGTAGATAGCCACCGGAGAAGCCTCATCCATGTGGAAACTGTCGAACAGACGCTTCACGAATACCCGTTCCACCCACATCAGGAAGGTAGAGATGGCGAAGAGGGCCAGCACCCCGCGCGGACTGAGCAGCAGCACCTGTGACTCACTGCCCAGCAGCAGCGATGCAATCAGCGTCAAAGCCGAACCGATGAACGTAGCACCCGCCACCCGCTGCAAATCCACGAACGACGAATAGCGCACGATGCCCGAATACGTACGAAACAGGCGGAACCCGAAGCCAAATAAAAGAACTGTAATCAGCAGCCCCCACAAAATCGGACAATGCTGCTGAATCATAAACGTGGCTCCCTCATCAATAAAGTGAGCTGCCAGCACCGAAAAGGCTACAATCAATGAATCTAAAAAATACACTCCCCAATGCGGCAATGCCTTTCTGGAGAAGTACCAATCTGTTACTTTTTTCAACATAACTCCCAAAATTTATTTTTGATTATTTTTTATTTTCGAAAAGAATTCAACTGCTCCCGCACCATTTCATTCAGTACAGGCAGCATTTCTTCTATATTACGACAATACACTTTATTGAAACGAAAATCAATATCATCCAATAAATCAAACATCCTGTCTTCCGAAATATCACCGCCAAAGCCAGCTGCCACAATACTGATAGCAATTAATTGTTTTCTGACTTTAGCATATTGGAGCTGTTTTCCTTCTTCAGGCAAAACATACGGCAACATTTCAAAACACATATTACTATACCGGAACCACTCATCAAAATCATCCGATTCAGTGAGATAAGCCTCCAACATTTTCTCCTGATACATCCGTAGCAACAACGTAGTCTTACTCCAATTCAATTGGGTCGCCAAAGACTTCGTCATCACCCAGAACAAGGCATGCGACAGAATAATATGGTCATCATCAGGATGATGATAAAAGAGTCTATCCTCCAATGACACCGATTCATTGAGCCGCTTTTCCAAGCGGTCGAACGTCGCCTTACGTTCCATTTTCACTTGCTCTTTTGTTTTCATAATACAATCGTACGCACTCAATTGTAAGTTAGCTAGTTCAAATTACTTTTATAAACAAAACATTGACCATAATAACTGAAAGGAGAGCCCTTAAAAGCATATAACTCTCGGGCATCAATATCAGACATTTTATCTTTTCTTGTTTCAGGGCATGTTATATTCAGTAACTTTTTTTTAGCCCTAGCCAAAATTAATTGTCTGTGCCAATCTAAATCTCTCATTTGTTTTTCAGACCATTTATTTTTATCTAATATTGAAAAAGCATTCATCCAACTATATTGATTGTGATTATCTAAATAGTTCCACAAAGAAACCCTCCCAACACTAGTAGCAATTAATCTACTTTGGAGACTATTCCATATGGTTCCTTTAGAGTATCGGGCTTTTTTACCACACTTATATGGAAGTAATAATTCACTAGCAATCTTTGACTGCTTATCCAACTGCCTCTTAAAAGAAGCTTTACGAATACGCAAATTCCCCCTCCAATTTATATCAAACCCGACAAACGTAATCCACGGATATACATTATCACCTTTTTCATTCCATTCATAAGGTCCTCGCGTCTTTCCTTCCCAAAACTCCCTTGCTGCAGCCTTTTCCATCTTCCGATTCTCATGGGCTACTAATTTCACATCTTTTATCGCTTGTTGATAGGTATCAAAACTTTGAGTAACTGCATCTTTTTTTGTTCCTACAAGAATCATGTCATCACAAAAACGGCAATAAATCATATCGTTACTCCCATTCGACTCCAATACTTTAGCATCCACGTAATGCATTACAACATTAGCTATCAAACCTGATAATGGACCACCTTGAGGTACTCCGACCCTTCCATTTCGACAATCAGCCTTCTTATAATCAAAATGTTTAGGATTAATCCACCCGATTTCCAGATCATATCCCTTGCCATTCTTTATGTTCTTCCAAAAAGGATGAGAAATAGGCTTTTTATTATGAATCCAAACTTGGCTTTTGAAATCAAAACAGTCAATGTATGCAAAAAACCAATGCCTAACCATTTTAAAATTCCAATCGTCAATTTTTCCATCCCTTTTTGCTTTCCTTAGTAGCGTCATGAATCGTCTTTTAATTACTGAATGCCGAAGAGTATCATAAAATTTCTGCATATCACATTCAGCTACATATAAAGACTCCCCTACATGCCTTTTTCGGAAATTCCGTATATATACTACAGCATCCAAATGTTGAAGTTCACTTCGTTGTTCAGACGGCTTTCTAAAAGCAAAAGAACAATTATAAAAATAATCATCAAACAGATTAGTCAGATAACTATTCAATAATGAAAATACGATTTTATCAATTGTAGGAAATTTACATACGGGACGACAAGCTATTTTTTTCTTATCAGCTTCAACTTTTTTTTGAATCACACAAACTTGAGGTGGAAGTATTGGCAACCTATTAGTCATTGCATATTGAACAATAAAATCAGCCTTTTGACACAACCGAACATACCATTCATCTTTTGATTTAGTCCTTTTTGCATATAAATAGGTCTTTTTCAAACGCAATTCATTACGTTTTAACGAATCGGCATCCATCCGCTCATCCCGACTAATACTAAGCCACTTACTACGAGGAGGGAATAAAGAATAAATTTCCTTTCTTTCCTGTTTCGATTTGCTTAACTTATTCTCATTCAGCGACCTCCGCAAGCATGATCTGTGTATAAACAATTTTTTCTGATCCAATTCTGCCTGACTATCTGCGTATTTACAGCGTTGCTTGATGAGTTTCATCACCACTTTATCACGATTAATAAAAACCAACGAATTTAGCATAAGCAAAAGGGTATATTACAACAGGTTACAATCATAAACAACTGTCTATAATTGATTATTAATTCAGAGATTAGTATTACTATTATACTTCATGATAGTTAAGCGACTTCTATTCATTCTTTCATGAGAAAACATATGCGGTAACCGCATCCTACCTGTCTAATATAATTCCCTTTTGCCTTGCCAAATAGATAATAGACTTAATAGAACATCTATTCATTGTGCGCGAATAAGCATCTTGAATAAGCCTGTCACTTAATTCTTCATTATGATTTTCTTTATCCAATCGACAGAATTCCAAAAACAATTTTCTTCCACTTACAGGATGAACACTCGATGCCATAGCAAAAGCTACTTTCGTCCAATCCTCCCATGTCTCAGTAATTGATAAATGTCTTTTTCTTAGCTTCTTTAATATATATATGATTAAAGCCTTATTATGATTATGGTTCTCATAGACTGCAGAATGATTGATAATGTCGGACCATTTTTTTAATGTACTAGAAGAAACTGTTTTTCGCTCTGAGCAATTCGGTTTAGAACAAAGTTCTTCACCATCCAAATGAACCTCAAAAACCTCTGCCTCTTCCTTTACACATATAGAACTATCCGAACACATAAAACACAATCGGGGAACATCCTTGCCTGACTTATCCAATTCTAAATCATACCTAGTCAATAAGTACGTAAAGAACTTCCTAAATCCAAGACAATGTAATTCGCTGAGATTACTCGGTGTTACATCGACATCATAAGCCAAATGCACTAACCCTTTAAAGCCCTTTCCTGACGGAGATATCCAAAAAGATGCTATATACGGGTCATTTGACAGAATTTCAGCTGTTGTATCCATTTCCCAGTCATTCAATTTATCAATATCTATCACTAACAAAGAATTATAATGAGTACATTCATCTGTTTTATGCGCATTCAAAAAAGTACCGGAAAAAGTGATTACCGGCAAACTCTCTTTTATACTTTTATACTTATCCTTATTCCCTTGTGACAAAAACGACCTAGCTTCAGTTATTTTTTCAGCATAAGCCTCATTACGTATACCATTGAAAACACGTCCAATATACATGTCCTCTTTCTTTGACATTGAAAAATGCATAAAAAAAGAGACCTTCATTGCTTCTAATACTGTTCTAGATATTTTCATAAAAAAGAATAATTCAAAATCTACAATCATTACTGTCC
>Peterbilt_p1__coassemble_4159_pt1 | contig 4575 bp, 5 predicted proteins | sample Peterbilt_p1__metabat2_high_PE_029 | metagenome-assembled genome bin Peterbilt_p1
ATATCGTATGAAAAACAATTTATTCTCATCTTTCCGGCTTGCCCCTCTGAGTGAAGGAGATGATACGTCAGTTTTATCGGCTTAACTCGTTGTAGAGTGTGATAAACAACTTGTTTGCCTAATTAATGTTTTATTAGCTAATAATCAACGTAATTATGGTCATAAAAAAGCAAAATGTTATATCATGGTTACTTGATGGTACATTTATTCCTACACTGGATAAAATAACCATCGTGCACACTGAGAATCCCATCCATTTCCAATACCTTATGAATGGGCTAAAATGGCTATCCGATATCAGGGAGCATAAACCTGAATGGGGATTACCGGAAGTGCTTATGCCTTCATTTGAGAAAGTGATGACAAAGAGTGCTAAATCTTTTAATAAGATAGATCATCAACTTTTTCAGGAGTTTTACAAGGATAACGTTTGTGGTATATTGCTCGATAAACTATATGGTACAATTGTATATGTTTTTGGAGAAAATAAACTCTATGTTTGGTTGTTCAAAACTATATATGACTACAGTGTGCTCTATGACTATTTTTATTTCGAATCAAGAGAAGACAATATGAGAGGTTTATATTGTTGCCCATCGCTTGTGGATGATCCGCAATTATATGACACGGCAAATGAAGAACATAAAGAATTATACTCCTGTGTTGGCAATCTGCTTATTTCTTATTTGGCTGTAAAGAAATACGCGGAGGTTGAAACAATAGTGATTCCTACGGGCACTATCAAAATTGTAGAAGACAACATTCAAGGTTATAAGCATAAAGATAAAGTTAAGAATGATAGTGGACAAGAAGTAATAATTATGGACTCTCGTTGGTTTGTTAAAATCATTAATGATAATGACATATTTGTTCGCGGCTTTTTTAGGCTTCAAAACAAAAAAAATGAAATGGGTCAATGGTATAAAGAACTGATTTTTGTCAATTCTTTTGTGAGACATGGTTATCACCGAAATGCAAAAATCGAAGATAATGACAATGATATTTAACTTTAAAACCAAGTATATTATGAAGACAGTATTATTCTTATTTTTCTGTGCCATTTCTATTTTGGCCAATGGTCAGGTTTACAAAATGTATTCTACACGGAATATTCACAATCAGTTGCGCTTGAACACAGCTACAGGAGAAGTTATGCAAATACAAGATGATGGGCAATCTTGGATTATTGGAGAGACGATAGAGGCATCTGGTAAAATTGAAGGTCGTTATTCTTTATCTGAAACTCGAAACATGTGGACTTTTATTCTGTTGGATACTTTTACAGGTAAGACATGGCAAGTCCAATATAGCACCAAAAGTACAGAGTATATGTTTTGTATTCCAATAAATTATTATTCATTAGCATTTCCTACAGAAGAATCAAACTGGACAAATCGTTTTCAGTTATTTGCGACACAAAATATGTGGACTTTTATCTTATTAGATTCATATCAAGGAAGATTATGGCAGGTTCAATATAGTTCAAGCGATTTGGAAAATCTGATATGTATCCCTATAAACAATACAGCACTTGTCGGGGACAGCAACAGGTGCATATTCACCATCCATCCATTGACAAGCATGTTTCAATTCTATTTGATAAATGAAAGTTATGGTGATATGTGGAAATTCCAATGGAGTACCAAAGGAGATGATTATCGCTGGATTGAAAAGTTTAATTAAAATAAAGATGAAATGTTCAGACTATTCTTGCAGCGTGTTTTTATCAAAATAAAAAGTGTAACGTAACGTAACGTAACGCTGCGCGGATGCTGCAGTGAGTACCCAGATCAATGCTTTAGCAGGATACAAATTCTTGGGGCGTTTTTCATGATTTGTATGCTGAATAAATGTAAAATCAGTACATTTGCATATTGTTAAACCCGTAAAAATTAGTGATATGAAAAAACAACTCGTTCTCATCCTTCTGTCTTTCTTCTTTTTTGGGAAAGCAGGGGCACAAAACATCAGCTCTGCCGAGCGTGATTCATTGTATAGTGTAGTAAACAATCTGTCTGCCAAAATAGACGAATTGGAAAAAGAATTGAAGTACAGGAGTCTTTATGTAGATTGCATGGCATTTTCTATGGATGTCCTCATCTCAAATAACTCATTGCAGCATACAATATCAGAAATATCAGGTGCTATAAGCAAACAGAATTGCAGAAGAAGCCATTATAAGATGTATTGCGGATTGTATGAATATTTTCAAAAAAACTATGAAAAAAATAAAGAGTTGACAGACAAACGTCAAATCTTATTTGCCCTTTCTTCTGCACGCTATCATTTTAGTGATGCGGAGATAGAAATGTTTTCGCTTTATTTGCAGAAGGCTGAAAATGCACAGGAAGAAAGAAAAGTGCTGCTGGATAAGATGAAGGCTTTTCTTGATCTGTATGAAGATTGTATATAATACCAGTTTTCTCCTTGGAGTTTCCTGTTTATGAAATAAACCATCTGCCACCGCTACTTTCCCCTCTGCTCTCTATACCTATATTATATATATAGAAAATAAGTAGAGGGAGCGGGTGTAGCGATGGCAGATTCCAGCTGGCGGCTACTATTGCTTTTTAGTTCGCGACTACTTTATCGTCAGCCAGATACCTTCCCCTTCAGGGCGGTGGTCCAGCAGCTGCAGGATTTTCCGTTCACAGCTGCGCGAATCGGTCACACGGCCCACCTGCGTGTTGAAGCCAGGCAGAATGCAGCCCCGGGTGTCGTCGGCCGTATTGCCGGCGTGGATGCGGATGCCGCTGAAGGAGGGCACATTCAGCAGCAGCGGGAGCCAGCGCTTGAATCGCGGAGAGAAGCTCACTGCCACGGCGTATCTCCCCTCGGGGATGGCCGTATGCCCCGGTATTTTACGTTCGGGATGTTCGATACACACATCTCTGCATGCGGGTTCCAGCGTATCACACACATATTGTCCGTTCACGAAAAGCTTGCCAATGGTATAGGTGTCCCGTTGGGCAATGCGGGTCAGAATCATTTCCATAATCAGATAATTTACAGGTTTAAAAAATAGTTGCTTCTGCTGCTTAGCTGCTGCAGCTTCTGCTTAGTTGCTTCTGCTGCTTGGCTTCTGCTTCTGCTGCTTGGCTTCTGCTTCTGCTTAGTTGCTTCTGCTGCTTAGCTGCTGCTTCTGCTCCGGAAGAATGCTAAAAATTATTCTTGCAATACACTTCCGTGAGCCGTCCGCTGCGGTCCACCATTTCAATGGTAACATACCCCCGGAATTTCCACTGCCGCAGCATGGCCTGTGTGCCGTCGGCACTCAGCCCCTCGCTCACCCGCATGCTGATGGCATCCTGAAGGGTGAACATCTCGGGGAGCAAGTTGAGCAGATTGTGGCGTCCCACACGGGAGGCAGAAGCCGTCTGTTCGCTCCTGCGGTTGGCTTCTTCGATGGCTGCTCCGAAAAACTCCATCTTACACCAAAGGTCGTATTGCAGACTCCAGCGTACGAAATCATCGAATGTAGGGTCCCACCGGCAACCGCTCGCCACATAGAGCACGCATCCCTTGAGCCAAGCAATGACCAGGGCACGGAAAGAGAGATTCTCATACACCCGGCTCTGCGTCAGCCTCGCCCAGTGAGCACACTCTTCGCGCAGCTCCAAAGCCAGCCGGGTGGCCTCGGGGCAGAAAATCTCACCCTTTGCCCTGCAGAGATGCTCGATGTAGGGCTGCAGTTTTTCGTTAAAATCGGGTCCGAAGCTGCCATATACCGGCATCTCAGCTCCAATCTCCCGTTCGGGGATGGTGCAGAAGTTGATGCGCGACACCGGGCCGTCCGTCAGCACCCGGCTGAAGTAGCGTTTCCCTTTCTCCACCGTGGTGGAAGCATTCCAGTTGAAGCGGATGCATACTTTTTCTGTGATGGAGGAAGTACCCACGCGCGTCTGTCCGTAGCGGTTGCCCGGGTCGAACGCCAAGCACATGATTTGAAACTGCTGCTGGCTGCTGGCGCTGCCTCTCAGGGCATCAAACTGGTCAATCTCGTTCATCTTCGTATAAAGAAAATGCCCGTCTGCCTCGGCTGTACGCATCACAAAGGCCGGGTTCGTCATGTCCGCATCAATCTCTTGAATCACGAGCCCCTCCGGTCGTTTCCGCTTGTCCTTGTTGGCCCCCTTCGAGGTGACTTCCTCTTTCCATTCCCGTTCGCGGCGCAGGTTTTCCTCATCGCGCAGCCGGATGTCTGCCATGATGCGGTTGATGGGTTCTGTGATGCAATTCTTGCCCGCTCCTGTGCCTGCCATAAGCACGTTCATGAGCGTAGCTTCGTGGCATACGTTGTCGATGTAGCGGAAGCGAGTGTCGTGCAGGTGGGCGCCGAGCGACGGGAATACGGCATGGGCCACTGCAGGGCGATACACATCGGGAGAGCCGGACAGCAGGAGCTCGATGAGAGGAGGAAGGTGCTTGGGCATGTCGGGAGGCACGATGCTGTCGGCCGCATTGTTCATAGCTGCTTGAATAGATGCTCCGGCCGGTTTCCCTTCGTTTTCTGTACTACCTGCAGCGTCTGTGTTTGGAGTTGGCTGAGGTTCGGGAGCTGGTTGAATTCCCGAA
>Peterbilt_p1__coassemble_5525_pt1 | contig 3539 bp, 1 predicted proteins | sample Peterbilt_p1__metabat2_high_PE_029 | metagenome-assembled genome bin Peterbilt_p1
AGGCCATGGCCGACAACAATGCCCGCGTCATCGACAGTGCCGACGGCAGCAAGGCACCCATCAGCCCCAACCGCAACCGCATTCTGCTGTTGGGTATCCTCATCGGACTTGCCGTACCGGGAGTGACGTTCTTGGGCATCCTCTTCCTTGACACGCGGGTGCACGGACGAAAGGATATTGAAGACAACACCAACGTGCCGCTGCTGGGTGAGATTCCTTTCAACAAGGAGTCTGCCAAAGTGAGAACTGCCTCTGTCAACGAACAGGGCACAGACATCACCTCGGAAGCCTTCCGCATCCTGCGCACCAACATGGCATTTATGGCCAAAAAAGGACAGCCGATGCAGGTTATCACCTTTACCTCGTTCAACGAAGGTGCGGGTAAGACCTTCATCTCGGGAAACCTGGCCTTGAGCCTGGCTTATGCCAACAAAAGGGTAATCATCGTCGACTTGGATATCCGCAAAGGAACCATGAGCCGCCACTTCGGCAGCCACAAGAACGGGGTAACCAACTACCTTGCCAACCCGGACGTACAATTGGATGATATCATCCAGAAGAAAGAAAGGGTAGATATCATTCCTTCAGGATCGATTGCTCCCAACCCGGCCGAACTGCTGATGGACAGCCGGTTGGATGAGTTGATGGACGAGCTGCGCAAGCGCTACGACTACATCATTGCCGACAATGTACCGGTGGGGCTTATCGCCGATGCGGCCATTGCCAACCGTATTGCCGACCTCACGCTGTTTGTGATTCGCGCCGGCAAACTGGACCGCCGCATGCTGCCCGACATCGAGAAGCTATACGACGAAAAGAAGTTGAAGAACATGGCATTGATTCTCAACGGTACCGACCCTCATCGCCACGGCTATGGATATGGTTATGGATACGGCTATGGATACGGATACGGCTATGGATATGGCAATCACAAAAAAAAGAAAAAAATATTTTTCTGGAAATAGGAAATATCAAATATTTTCATTATTTTGCGGAATTATTTTTCAGCAACAGATTCCTGTAAATGAATGAGATACAAAAACAATAAACATGTAACTTTAAAAACTAAAAGATGAAAAGAGAAAAAGAATGGGGAATTTTTTCTCAAGAAGAGAAAAACCTCACAGACAACTGGCAAAACAATGTTTTGCGAAGCACCTACGAACCTCCCAAAACCTGCCTATTTAAGGTGGAAACAGAGGGGAACTTCTGTGGATCAATTGTTCCGGATGAACCGGATAAAACTGAAGAGAATATTAGTATCCATTCGCAAGAAATTGGAACCAATATTACTTTTGATAAGCCAGATTCACAAATTGATTCAAACGGAGAATGGGATTTTTAAATTTTATGAATATGATGAAACTGAAGTATTTTGCAATAGGATTCCTTTGTGCAGGATTCATTTCATGCTCCGAGGATAAAATATATGACAAGGAAGTAGTACCAGCTAAGCCTGGAGATGAAATACAATTTTCAGCTAACCAGACCAGTAATGGATATCACGATGTAGATCATCCCAATACACGTACACATTATGGAATTTTTGATGAAAAAAAACCAGGTCAATATGCCATCTATTGGAATGACGGGGATGAAATCTCAATTTATTCACCACAAGCATTGGGAACAAATTCTGATTATGATAAAGGAAAAGAACATAACTACAAAATTGTTCTAAATCAATCTGATAGCCACACCCAACAGGGGACATTGAGCAAGGTGAACCCCTCCGACATTGGACTACAATGGGGAGAAGATGACTTACATCACTTCTTCGGTTTTTACCCTAAAAATGTAAAACAAAACATTACAGGTCCTACTACTGTAAAAATGAATCTTCCTACCCTACAAGCTCCATCTAAAATTAGAAAACAAGGGGATACAACAGGGGATGGAAAAATCACACTTCCAAGTGGAACCATATTACCTGATACTGGAACGTATTATGTAGCTGAGCCTAATATGGAATATTGCTATATGTATGCACATGGTATCGGTAGACGCATGACAAATGATCCCATTACATTGGCTTTTAAACCTATACCTACAGCAATTGAAATAACTATTCTAGGGCCCAAAAATGGTGAAGAACCCATTGAGGTATCACAAGTTGTACTGCGAAGCAAAAATGACTTCGTAGGAAACTTTGAATTAACCATCGGTGAATATAATGATGCCAATGATGGTGCAACTAAAACAATTGTTGACGGCTATTTAAGTAATACCCTGACTATCCCAACAATGTTTAACGAAAAAGACGGAAGCACATCAGGCAGTAATCTGAAACCGGTAACATTAAAACCGGGTGACGCATTGGCAGTGCGTGCATTTGTATTGCCGCATTTTGCAACAGAACAATCTGCTGTAACAGTCCATATGGTTGGAAAAGGAACACGGACGAAAATTTTGAATAGCAATTTAGTTCAGCAAGGAAAAATGAACATCTTAGAGATGCCTAAACTTGTTGCAGCCCAATCCAACTATTGGATGACGAATCTTGATCCCAATGTATATTTTTCTCAATTATCTATACCGGGTTCTCATAACTCTTACAACTTCCCTGAGAATTATACAAGTGGTGTAATACCCAATGACAACAATACAATCTCCCCACATTACCAAACAAAGAACATCCAGCAACAGTTAGAAGCAGGGGCTCGTGCTTTTTCCTTTCAAGTAGGATTTGATACAAACAAATTCAAAGACGCAATCAGCAATAATGGTTGGGAACAAGGTCAAGGAGTATACCCTCTTTACGTTTATGCTGGAAGTCAACAAACGCAACTTACTTTAAAAAGCGTTCTTGAAAGTTATGCTGCAAACTTAAAGGCTTTGAATGACAAATATGAAAAAGACTATCCAACTGCACATGAACTAGGGAAAAGAGCGCAAGAATTTATCGTACTCAACATTACCTTTACACAACGAGGAGGTCCAAGAGAAAGACAGAACGAAGTACAGCGCTGGTTGAAAGAGCTGGACGAAACTATGAAATTATTATTCAGTGACAAAACATTTACAAACGAAATTAATGACCAAACAACCATTGGAGACTTAGTTGGAGAAGTAATTGTATTAGTTAACTATCAAGGAGCAGAATGGCCGAATCACGAGCATGGACTATTTTGGAATAAATACCAATATAATTATAATCCAGATCAGGCACGAAACTATGTGGTCATGAAAGAAACCTATGACGAAAATAGAAAGCCCAAGGACCTTTCTAGCCTAAATGACCGCGACTACGACTTCTTGTTCTACCAACCGGTTCAAGGAGAAGGCCTTTCAAATTCAGGTATCAACCTATGGCGTCAGAATTTGGAACGCTTAAACAATACTGAACTCAGTGTTGGAAGTTGGATGGGAAATCGCATCCAAACAAAGAAAACGCTTATTACTGACTTGTTCGAAAGAGCGGTGATGAACAATTCGTCAGGTAAAAATGTAGGAAATTGGTATCTCAACAACATCGGTGGATTTGAAGTTGTAAATAATGATAAAAGTTACAACGAAGATTTGGGTGAAGGAGGTAACGT
>Peterbilt_p1__coassemble_6296_pt1 | contig 3148 bp, 1 predicted proteins | sample Peterbilt_p1__metabat2_high_PE_029 | metagenome-assembled genome bin Peterbilt_p1
AAAAAAACAGATTGTAGATGAAACGATTGTTTGGAATATCTCAAAATGTAAAGAGTCGGTTGGTGCGTGTGTGCACCGCCGCACTCTTTCGGGAGGCGGTGGATTCGCCTCAGACGGCGCGGGTTTGTGCTGAAATTGCTGATGCGCTGGAAGCCGTGAAGCGGGGTGAGCTTTCGCGGGAGGAGTTTGAAACATTGAAGGCCGACCGCAAGCGGCTGCTTCCTGTGCTTACGCCTCACGCCACGTTTACGCAGGGCCGGCGGGTGAATACCGATGCTGTGCCTTCGGGATTGTGTATGCTGGATGTGGATCATCTGCCGGATGCACGTGGCTTTTATGAGGCTAACGTGCGCGGACGGGAGGAGGTGCTGGGCATCTTGTTGGCTCACATCACGCCTTCGTGTGAGGGCTTGCGTCTGGTGTTTGTGCTGCCCGATGCAGCGATGGAACTGGAAGCTGCACAGCGCTGGATGGCTGGCCGGCTGGGTATGAAGGATTATGACGGGGCAGTGAAGGATTTGGCCCGCTGTTCTTTCCTTGTGCCGCGCGATTATTTTCTGTATTTGAATGAAGCAGAATTGTTTGGCGAGGCTGCTGCAAACTCTTCAGTTGCTGAAGGTTCTTCAACTGCTGAAGGCTCTTCTTCAACTGCTGAGAATTCTTCAACTGCAAGTTCTTCTTCAGCTACAAGTTCTTCAACTGCTGAAGGTTCTTCTACTGCTGAGAATTCTTCAACTACTGAGAGTTCTTCTTCAGCTGCAAGTTCTTCAACTGCTGAGAATTCTTCTGCAGCCAGCGGTTTGCAGGCGGAGTGTGCGCCGGCTGAATCTGACTCCGGTCAGGATGCGTACGATGAGGTGCCCTGTTTCAGGGGAGTGCCCTACAGCGATATCATTCAGCAGTGGCTGATGCTGACGGGTGGCGAACCGGTGAAAGGGGAGCGGAATACGCGTCTGCACCGATTGGCTTATCATCTGCGTTACATTACGGACGATGATGAAACGTTGATTAAACGAATTCTTCCGCGCTATGGCTTGGGGGATAGGGAAATCGATTCGCTGGTTCATTCGGCTTGTATGGCGAAATTCTGCTCTACGCCAACCGAAATGAAGAAGGCGGTTCAAGCGGCTTTCGCCCTGGCTGCAGTGCAAAACAGCAATTCTGCTTTCGCTGCCAATTCAGCCTCTTCTTCATTCGGCAATTCTTCTCCGGTCGGCAATGCAGCTTCAATTGGAAATGTTGTTTCTTCTCCAGTCGGCAATGCTGCATCCGCCCATGCCCCTGCATCTGCTTCTGCTGTGGGCGGAGGCATAGGGGGAGCTATGAGTGAGGACAGTCTGTTGCCTCCGCCTATGCCGGAGCAGCTGCCTGCGCTCATCGAACTGCTGCTGAGGAGCACTCCCGAGGTGTACCGTCCTGCCGTGGCGCATGCGGTGTTTCCGGCGTTAGGGGCGCATCTGCACCGCACTACGTTCCGCTACATCGACAATGTGTGTCATGAGGCCACGCTGATGAACGTGCTCATGGCGGGCACGGGTGCGGGTAAGGATTGCATCTCGGAGCCTATCAACCGCATCATGGCGGACATCCGGGAGCGGGATGCCGAGAACCTGCGCCGCGAGCGGGAGTGGAAGGAGGAGGTCACTTCGAAGGGGGCCAACAAGGACAAACGCCGCCGCCCGGAGGGACTGGTGATTCAGGAGATTGATGCGGACATGACGAATCCGGCGTTTGTGATGCGCACGGCGGAGGCGGACGGGCATTTCCTCTATACGAAGCTCAACGAGATTGACCAGTTTGATGCCTTGAAAGGCAGTACGCGCGGTCAGCAGCAGTTTCAGATTATGTGTTTGGCGTTCGACCCGGGCAACCGCTACGGCCAGACGCGCGTGGGGGCGGCTTCGGTCACGGAGAAGGTGTGCGTGCGGTTCAACTGGAATGCGTCGACCACCATCCTCAAGGGGAAGCGTTATTTCAGCCGGGTGCTGACGGACGGACCGGTGTCGCGTATCAACTTCTGCACCATTCCCGAGCGCGAAATCGGGGCGGAGATGCCGGTGTATGGTTCCTACGGGCCGGAGTTTGACGAGGAGCTGCGTCCGTACATCGACTGCCTCTGCCGGGCGAGCGGGGAGATTGACTGTCCCGAGGCGTGGCGGTTGGCTTTGCAGCTGCGCGAGGAGTGCGCCGACTGTGCGCGGCTGACTCAGAGCCGGGTGTATGAGAATCTGTCGTTTCGCGCCCTGGTGATTGCCTGGCTCAAAGCCTGCGTGCTCTATGTGGCGAGCGGCTGCCAGTGGGACCCCACGTTTGATGCGTTTGTGCGCTGGAGTCTGCAGTATGATCTGTGGTGTAAGATGGAATTTTTCGGTACGGCCATTCAGGAGGCGAATATGGCAGGCGATACCTTGTATGCTGCTGCGCGTCCTGGACGACGGAATCTGCTGAGTTTGCTTCCGCCGGTGTTTAGCTTGGCGGAGGCGGTAAGCATGCGGGTGAGCCAGGGGCTGGATGCGGACGGAACGTGTGCCATGCTGCGCCAATGGAGGCATCGCGGGTATGTGCAGATGGAGGTTGCCGATCGTGCCGGAGTTCAGACAGAGATGTACCGCCAGCTGAAGAATTGAGTTAGCAATTTTGAAATGGAAAGGCAGCTGTGTTTCTGCCCTTTCCATTTGAAACAGGAAGGCAGATGAGATGAGAAAAACTACATTACAAGAATTAATAATAATGAATGAACTATGGAAATGATTCTGATCCGTATTGCCAAACGGGATACCTATACTATTGGCAAGCTTTTTATGAACGGACATTATGTGTGTGATACGCTGGAGCCCAAGTGGCGGGATGTGGGTATCGGTCGGCCGGGGCATAAGATTCCCGGGCGTACGGCCATTCCCGAGGGGCGTTATGCGGTGGCGGTGTCCTTCTCGCCCAAGTTCAAGCGCTGGCTGCCGCTGCTGCTGAACGTGCCGCTGTTTAGCGGTATCCGTATCCATGCAGGCAACACGGCTGAGGATACGCAGGGCTGCATCCTGCCGGGATACAACAGGCAGGTGGGGCGTGTAATGGATTCGCGTATCTGTGAACGGGAAATCATGCATCGCTTGTCCGTCCGGCCGGAAGGTGAAGGCATTTGGCTGACGGT
>Peterbilt_p1__coassemble_6633_pt1 | contig 3009 bp, 2 predicted proteins | sample Peterbilt_p1__metabat2_high_PE_029 | metagenome-assembled genome bin Peterbilt_p1
AATTTGAACAAGTAGCAGCATATACGGATATTCAAGCCACTCACTTCAAAGACGCTACCCACTTTGCAGCCAGTTCCCAGTACCCTATCATCTACTACGCTTACAAAAATAAAGTATATTCATACAACGTAGCAACCAAAGAAGAGAAGGAAGCTGTAACCTTACCGGAAGGTGAAGAAGTGACCCTGCTGAAATTTAACATCTACGAAGACCCATTTGGTGTAGGATCGATGTTGAATATGGGTTCATTCCTCAAGAGCAAAGATGAACTTACACGCCAGATTTACATTGAACGAACCAAAGAACTGATGGTAGGTTCCTACAACACAGCAGCAACCGACAACAATGGTGGTGTACTAAGATTTTACAAAGTAGGAACAAGAGGATTAGATTTGACACTCAAGCAAGATAAAGGTCAGAATTCTGAAAACGGAGAAATGGAAGACCGTATCTGGGAATATAAAGGATTTGCACGAATCGTGGACGTAACATATAAAGAAAAGAGATAAATATGCTACACACATTTCATAAACTTAGCATTGCGGCGGCACTTTGTGTCGCCGCAATTACACCAATCACTGCACAAGGTATCCGTTTTGAAACTTCTGATTTCACCCAGACCCTTGAAAAAGCAAAGACGGAAAACAAGTTGGTGTTCATTGACTGCTACACCACCTGGTGCGGTCCTTGTAAACAATTGGCAAAAAAAGTATTTCCCGACAAATCAGCAGGCGATTTTTTCAATGAACATTATGTCAGTCTGAAAATGGACGTGGAAAGAGAAGGAAAAAAAGTGGGACGCAAATACAAAGTGAGCGCCATGCCTACCCTACTCTTCATCGACCCTCACACCCAAGAAGTACTGAACCGCGTAGTGGGCTATGTAGAACCAACAAAACTCATAGAAGAAGGGAAGAAGGCACTCAATCCCCATTTGAACTTAAAGGGCTGTAGTCTGCGATATCAGACTGACAAACAAAACACTGAAGCTGCTATGACCTACTTGAATAGCCTGAAAGCGGCATCACTCATCAGCCAAAGAGACAGCATCCTGCAAGAATACCTCTCCCTTCAACCCGATGAGCAGCGGCATAGCGAAAAGAACTGGCAACTCTTGTCGGCACACACCGACAACGTCTATACACCTGCTTTTGACTACCTCTATAAAGAGTCAGCCGCATTTGAACAAACAGTAGGAAAGGAAGCAGTGAACCAGAAAATGAGCACACTATACCAGCAAGCTATCTTCAGGTTTATACGTAGGAAAAGAATCCCCGAGCAAGAATTTGCAAAGAAAGATTTCAAAAGACTTCAAAACTATGTACAAACATACAACGGAGTAAACAGCGATTTCTATAAAGCACAGATTGCCATGATAGACTGTGTGCAGAAAGGGGATTACAGGGCCATGCTAAAATCACTTGAAGCTGTAGATAAGAAAGGAGGCTTAAACCCACAAAACCGCTTCTATTTTATATGGCTCAACTTAACGTACCTAAGTGAAAGTAAGGACACCAAGGCTTTAGATATGGGGCTGGAATGGGCAGATAAAATCAAGCCTGATTCCACAGACAAAAAAGGATATCGAATATGGCTCAAACTGAAAGCTAATCTATATGCAGCCAAAGGGGATACCAAACAAGCTCACAAACTGAACGAAGAAATTTTATCTTTGTAACTCACAAAAAAGAATTGCAACCGCTTCGATGACGATTGCAATTCTTTTTCAAATATCTTGAAAAACTCATCTCATTTTGAATTCGTACACACTAATATAAAACAACTGCTAACCATCAATAAATGAAGATAGTTTAGCCATTTAGAAGTATTATTCATAGAGCACATGACGACTCATATGTGATTGTCCAAATTCGTTCATTACTATTAGAAGCTATATCAAAGCGCGCAGTAATAATCTGGTTTTCGATTTCTTCTGAGAATGAATGATAAGAACGAGTTTGTAACTAAACGTTTTTTATCAAAGAAGAATTTTGATAATCAAGAAAAAACAATATTTTTGTGACAAATAATCTAATAGTACAACATGCATGAAATTGACATCTTTATCTTATGCATAAATGGCTATAACACTAAGATACATAGTATCTCTGATTAGCAGTATGCTTCTCGTAAGTTTACTGTTTTATCCTATTAATGACGTTCTAAACAGCATGCAACTGTCATTCTTCATTATATGTGTAATGATGTCAAAGATGTCTGGATTATTAGTTATTTGTTCTTCTCTAAACGCATATCTTCAGTCGTTTTGTATTACTAATCTCCGCTTTGAAAATATTATATTAACCAATAAAATAGACAGGAAACTTAAATTTTCATTTTTCTGTATAATTCACAAAAAACTCATAAAGAATAAAAATATAGCAAAGACGTAAATTATAACCCTACGGCACTACTGCTATAAAAAAGCACATAAACTTGTAAAAACATTAAAACCAAAGGATGAAAATATGAAAACGATATATTGTATTATAGTGTTACTGTTTTTGGGCTTAAATATCATGGCACAAGAAATATCATACGAAAAAGGAGAAACTGAAACGTATAAAATTAGGAGTGATAAAGAAACTAAATTTATATTTAGAGTGGGAACTCCGTTTAATGAAAGAGCACCCATGTTTGATGTTCCTTTAAGAAAATATCGCCTATGGCCTAAGAAAACACTGGTAAACGATAAAGAATATATTAAAAAATATCTTTTACCCTATATTAAAGAAGAACTAACGCCTGAGAACGGGCATTTAAGCATATCATACTTTTACGAATTGTCCACAGGAAAAATAAAATGGATAACTGTGTTTCATGAAAATTCCATAACCATACCGATAAAGGCTATTGAACGGTTTGAAAAAGCCATGATGAAAGATGATAAAGCAATATTCAACAGAAGTACCGAAGGTATTACGGATATTGATTTTTTCAGAAGTTGGCCTACTTATGATTTATATGAACTAAAGAATGAGAAAAACTAATTTAAATGTGAATGTATGA
>Peterbilt_p1__coassemble_6966_pt1 | contig 2871 bp, 3 predicted proteins | sample Peterbilt_p1__metabat2_high_PE_029 | metagenome-assembled genome bin Peterbilt_p1
ATTTTGATGAATTCATAGAATGTGCAAAATTGATAAAAAAACAAAGGAATCTTACTGAGATAAAAGTTGCAGCTGTCCTAGAATATCTAAAAAAATATACTGAATTTAATTATAAAGCCGTTAGAACTTGGCCTAATCCTAAAAACTATAAAGATCTTGGCATCATATTTCCTGATCAGAAAATGATACTTGCAAATGTTGATAAAATACAAATATGTTTTTTCGACAAAACCCTACTTGCAGAGCCTTTTTCTGTCATTGAATCAAAAAGGTTCGCAGGAAATCAAACAATTTAGACAAAAGGTACGATAAGGCTAGCTATTGTTGAATTTAACCATCAACATAATGAGTTTAATTATTATTATCAAATAAACAAAGAAAATTTGGTTTCTTATATGGATTTAATAAGAAATAGCGATCTACCTTCATTCTTAATCCATTTTGCCATCTTCTCTAATCATAGTGAGTTGTTACTAAGAGTATATGACTGTTCCATATTTTGTATTTCAAACAAAATAAGCATAAAAAAAGAATTTATACGAGGCCGATAGAAGTAAGGATATGGAGTCATATCATGTTGTCGAATTGGGGGGTGATGTGAGACTATTGAAAGTGGCTATCATTTATGGAGCAAACGCTTCGGGTAAGAGTAATCTTATTAAAATTTGTGATTTTATCAAGTCATTTATTACTTATACTCCACTTAATAAGGCAGAACAAATTCAAATAGTCCCGTTTCTCCTGAATAAAACAAGTTTGAGGCAGTTGTCTGAATTCTCGATTTCGTTCTATTTAAAGAATAAGGAAAAAGCAGTTCGTTATGTCTATTCTGTGGCTTTAGACAGATGGCATGTAGCAAAGGAAAGTCTTATTTTTTATCCAAGTCAACAACCGGCTACTGTATTCAGGTTATGCCGGCGATTGTGCCTGCATCATCTTTAAGTCGTTATGCCGAAGAATCAATTAAGAATGAGTCTGCAAAAGATTATATCTTGAGATATCTACAGGAAGCAGATTTTAATATTTCAAATATTACTTCCAAAGAGCAGGAAACACATAAGGGGGCAATAAATTATACTATGTATCAGCATAAAGTTTCATCTGATGATGGTAGCAATGATTATTATGAATTCCCGGAACTGTTTGAATCGGATGGTACTGTCCGTACATTTGGACTGGCTGCTCAAGTGCAAAAGATTCTTGAAAGAGATGCTTTTCTGGCAGTTGATGAGATTGAATCCTCTCTTCATCCGAAATTAATAGAATACATCATTGAACGTTTTCTGAAAGAATCAGAGCAGGCTCAGTTGTTGCTCACTACACATTATGATGGACTATTAGGAGAAGAAGATTTGCTTAGAAAAGATAATGTCTGGTTCACTGAAAAGAATCCGGACGGATCAAGTGTGCTGTATCCTCTAACAGATTTCAAGGGATTGAATAGGATCAGTTCTCTCCAAAAAGCATATAAGTTCGGTAAATTCGGTGCAGTTCCTAATCTATAATCATGTACTTTTATGAGAAAAGCAAGAAAAAATACAGCGACCAGACAGGTGATTCATACCTTTCTTTTTCTTACTCCGTGTACATAGGACAATATAAATTCTTATCTTTGTATTTGTAATTGTCATTCAATGTTTTAAGAAAGGAGTTGAATATGATATACATTGCCAATCCTATTTATGATGTTGTCTTCAAATACTTGATGGAAGATGAACGGGTAGTAAAGATTTTGTTGTCTGCGTTGCTGAAAAAAACGGTAGTTGAAGTGGAGATGCGCAAGCATGAATATAGCAATGTGCAGCGTGACAAGATTTCGATGTTTCGGATTGATTTTGGTGCAAAGGTGCGTGAGGAAGATGGAAGCATCCGACTGGTGCTGATTGAATTGCAGAAAACGTGGCTGGAAACCGAGACGCTGCGGTTCCGTCAGTATTTGGGAGCGCAATATGCTAATCCGGACAATATGCTGAAAGATGACGAACATATCAGCCAGGGTATTCCGATGGTAGCTGTCTATCTGTTGGGACACAGAGTGGGAGATATTGAAGAACCGGTGTTGTATGTAAAACATGAGTCGTATGATTATGAAGGTAATGTGGTGACCAAGGGACTTCCAGATCCCTTTGTGGAGAGTTTGACACATAATAGCATTCTTGTGCAGATTCCTCGTTTGCATGGGCATGTGAATAATCGTTTGGAGGAGATTCTCAGTATATTCGACCAAACGCGTAAGAATAGGGATAATCGCCAAGTAATAGATATTAATGAAGCAGACTATGCTGATGATGCTGAGATGATGTTGATTATCCATCGTTTGTTGGCAGCTGCAGCTGATGCGCAGGTGCGGCAGGATATGAATGCAGAGGATGAGTTTTTCAAAGCGATTGAGGATCGTGATACGGCTATTATGCAACTCGATAAGCAGCTTGCGGAGAAGGATGGACAGCTTGCGGAGAAGGAAGAACAGCTTGTGCAAAGTCGTTCTGTTATTTTTGATTTAGCTCGGCATTTAAAAGCTTCCGGACAATCTGTCGCTCAGATAGCTGCTTTGACAAAATTGACAGAGGAGGAAATAAGAAATCTGTAAATATTCAGTTATAAATGGGGACTATATTCCCGGATGTATGGAGGTAATTATGGAAGTCTTGGAAAATGATATGCCATGTGTGTTTACGGATGAAGAGTTTGAGGAGGAGTTGCGTTTGTCTGAAGAAAGCGGCTGTGCTTCTGAGCAAGAATTAATAAGTTGTTTTGGAAAATGGACGCTTTAAAAGCATATTAAAGTTTAATGATGAAATGTCCGATTGTAATGGTTTTAGCCTAAAATAGTTGACTGTTTTATAGCATTTACATTTGAGTTTCCCACTC
>Peterbilt_p1__coassemble_11618_pt1 | contig 1771 bp, 1 predicted proteins | sample Peterbilt_p1__metabat2_high_PE_029 | metagenome-assembled genome bin Peterbilt_p1
ATATTTTTTATCTTTGTCGCGAATATATCGTTCCGGCCGCAAAAGCCGGGAGAATTTAGGGGAACAAACATGATCAAAACAGGTGAAAACGATCAGAAACGTCTGCCGGCAAATGTGACTGGCAGCGGCGTAGCACGCTCAAAACGATGGTTAGTGGCCTATGTACGCATGCGACACGAGAAGAAAACCAGCGAGCGACTCACTCAGATGGGAATAGAAAATTTTCTGCCCGTGCAAGAAGAAATACATCAATGGAGCGACCGTCGCAAGCGAGTGGAACGCGTCCTGATGCCCATGATGATCTTCGTCCACGTCGACCTGCGCCAGCAGAAAGAAGTGTTAACCTTGTCATCCGTCAGCCGCTACATGGTGCTGCGCGGAGAGAGTACACCCGCCGTAGTGCCCGACGTCCAGATGGAGCGCTTCAAGTTCATGCTCGACTATTCCGATGAAACCATCCAGTTCAGCACCGAGCCCCTGCGGCCCGGCCAGCAAGTGCGTGTCATCAAAGGCCCCATGAGCGGCCTGCAAGGCGAACTCGCCGAACTCGACGGCAAGACCAAAGTCTTTGTCCGCATCCACATGCTCGGCTGTGCCTGCGTCAGCATCCCTGCCGGCTGTGTCGAACCCCTTCCAACCGAAAAAACAATCCAATAACGTATGAACATACTAAGAACATGGAGAATCCTCTTCTCCTTCTTGACCGTGGCGGCTCTGTTCGCCTCCTGTCAGTCGTATAAGAAAGTGCCGTATCTCCAGGATGCGGAAGTGATTAACCAGGCGCAGCAGCAGGAAAAGCTCTATGATGCCACCATCATGCCGAAAGACCTGCTGACCATTGTGGTGTCTTGTACCAACCCGGAACTGGCCGTGCCGTTCAATCTGACGGTGGCAAGCGAAGCAAGTGTTGCAACTAATGGTAGCTCATATGTTACAAGTCAGCCCACTTTGCAGCAATACCTGGTAGACAATGACGGTAGAATTAATTTCCCGGTTTTGGGAACGCTGAAAGTCGGCGGTTTGACGAAAAGTCAGGCAGAAGAACTGATTATTAAGAACTTAAAACCTTATATCAAGGAAACACCTATTGTGACAGTTCGCATGTCTAATTATAAAATCTCCGTGTTGGGTGAAGTAACCCGTCCAGGTACCTTTACCATTACGAATGAGAAAGTAAACCTTCTCGAAGCTTTGGCAATGGCGGGGGATATGACCATACATGGTGTGCGCGACAATGTTAAACTCATACGCGAAGATGCCAATGGCAGACAGGAAATCCATACGCTCGATTTGAATAAGGCAGAAATCGTTCTTTCTCCTTATTATTGGTTGCAGCAGAATGATGTGGTGTATGTTACCCCTAATAAAGCACAAGCTCGTAACTCTGACATTGGGAATAGCACCAGTCTCTGGTTCTCTGCTACTTCTATTTTAGTGTCTTTAGCTAGTTTATTAGTAACCATTTTCAAATAATTTGTTGAACTGATGGAAGAAAATAGAAACAATGTGGGCACTTCGTTGCCCGAAGAAGATTTTAACTTTCAAGAATTCTTGTTCCGTTACCTCATTCATTGGCCCTGGTTTGTAGTTTCCGTTCTTTTCTGTGTGGTTTGTGCTTTTGCCTATCTCAAAGTGGCTACGCCAATTTATAATGTATCGGCTACTGTTTTGATTAAAGATGAGAATAAGGGAGGAGGAGCTACGATGGCATCCGAACTTGAAAAGATGGGATTGGGTGGTATGATGAATACCAAGAGTAATGTGGATAATG